>Ga0111176_1043_pt1 | contig 23772 bp, 20 predicted proteins | sample DeeMarSWOR324_28_FD_80229 | JGI IMG/M metagenome (GOLD analysis project Ga0111176, IMG submission 80229) | Bacteroides sp. SM23_62_1 | reverse complement strand
CGAATCGATGACATGTCTGGCCGCGAAGACCGGTGAGTCAGAAGCTTTAGGTATCATAAAAGAGATATTTGATCCGCTGGGCACAACGCTGGTGATTAAGGAAGAATTAATGTCAGCCGCCACTATCCTTGGAGCGTGTGGTATTGCTTTTTTCCTGAGGGCCATACGGGCTGCATCACAGGGAGGCATACAGGTTGGATTCCATGCTGAAGATGCACAGTTAATTGCAGCCCAGACTGCCAGGGGAGCAGCATCTTTATTGTTATATACAGATCATCACCCGGAAGGAGAAATTGATAAAGTTACTACACCGAGAGGATGTACTATAGCAGGACTGAATGAAATGGAACACAATGGATTAAGTTCTGCATTGATCAAAGGAATTGTAAAATCTTATGAAGAAATTAACTATCTGAAATAATCACAGAGGTGAACCAGAAAGAAGTACAGCAAAAAGCTATCAATATACTGAAGGAACTGATCAGTATACCCTCTTTCAGCAGGGAGGAAAGACAGGCAGCTGATTTTCTGGAGGATCTGTTGAAGAATATGGGATTTACTGTGCACAGGAAAAGCAACAACATCTGGATAAAGAATATATATGATGAAAAACTGCCCACATTGCTCCTAAATTCCCATCTGGATACTGTAAAACCCGGTGATTTCTGGACATATGATCCTTTTGTGCCAGTTGAGAGAAATGGTAAACTTTTTGGTTTGGGGAGCAATGATGCCGGTGCTTCCGTTGTTACCCTTCTGGCAGTTTTTATTTTATTAACTGACCAGAAACAATGTCCATATAATTTGGTCTATGCGGCTACTGCTGAAGAAGAAATTTCCGGAAAGAATGGAATTGAATCAATACTTGTTGATTTAGGGAAAATTGACCTTGGCATCATCGGTGAACCAACAGGCATGAACATGGCAATTGCAGAGAAGGGTCTGCTGGTACTGGATTGCCTTGCTCATGGAAAGCAGGCACATGCAGCAGGAACAAATGGCATTAATGCAATCTACCAGGCAATGCTGGATATCGAATGGATCAAAAATTACAGATTTATTAAGAAATCAGATTTACTGGGCGAAGTGACAATGCAGGTGACACAAATTAAAGCCGGAGAATCTCATAATATCATCCCGGACCAATGTTCTTTCGTTATTGATGTAAGATCAAATGACCGTTATACGAACAAAGAAATATTTGATATAATCAGCCAGCATCTCTCCAGTGATGTGCAATACAGATCATTGAGGCTGAATCCCAGCACGATCTCACCTTCCCATCCGGTAGTAAAAAAAGCAGGGAAAATCGGGATCAACTGTATCGGCTCAAATACCCTTTCTGATCAGGCACTGGTGTCTTTTCCAACAGTTAAGATTGGCCCTGGAGATTCAGCAAGATCACATACTGCCGATGAATATATTAAGGTAAAAGAGATCACTGATGGTATAGAAATATTAATGAGGCTATTGAATAAATTGGAACTATCATGAAAATATGGGATAAAGGAACTCCCCTCGATAAGATAATTGAAGATTTTACTTCAGGAAAAGACAGGGAATTAGATCATATGCTGGCAGAATATGATGTGATTGCATCCATCGCACATACCGTCATGCTTGAGTCAGCTGGTTTTTTATCCAATGCCGAATCAAAAGCTATCATTAAGGAATTGAAAAAAATCCATAAAGAAATTTTAAAAAAGGATTTTACTATTCCTGAAGGTGTGGAGGATATACACAGTGAACTGGAGAACAGATTAATTGCGATGCTTGGTGAGCAGGGTAAAAAAATCCATTCAGGCCGGTCAAGAAATGACCAGGTACTTACAGATATACAACTGTTTATCAGAGACAGGATCAGTGAAATAGTAACACAAATTGAAATATTAACCGGAGAACTACTCCAACTAAGTGAACGGTACCGGGATTACTTCCTGCCCGGCTATACCCATTTTCAGGCTGCCATGCCTTCTTCATTCGGATTGTGGTTTGGAAGTTTTGCTGAATCACTGGCGGATGATCTGCTGGTGATACTTGCTGCCTACCGGATTACTAACCAGAATCCACTCGGGTCAGGCGCAGGTTTTGGAACATCTTTTCCCATTAACAGGAATCAAACGACACAATTATTAGGGTTTGACAGCCTGCGCTATAATTCCATGCATGCTATGAATTCAAGAGGGAAAAATGAGCTGGTTACAGCACAGGCCCTGGCGTCTCTTGCCACCACAATAGGGAGATATGCCGGTGATATATGCATGTATGCAGGCGGGAACTTTGACTTTATTTCTTTACCGGAGAAGTTTACAACAGGATCAAGTATTATGCCACATAAGAAAAATCCTGATGTCTTTGAACTAATTCGTGCCACCTGTTCGATGTTACAGGCGCTTCCAAATGAAATCAGCATGATAACAAATAATCTGCCTTCAGGCTATCACCGCGATTACCAGATTCTAAAAGAACATTTCCTTCCGGCTTTTGATAAAGTTATCAAATGCCTTCAGGTAATGATTTATATGATGCCGGAGATAATCATAAAAAAGATTGACCGGACAGATGAGAAATATAAATATATATTCAGTGTTGAATATGTGAATAAACTCGTTATGGATGGGATTCCTTTCAGGGATGCTTACAGGAAAGTGGCTGATGAAATAAAGAAGGGTCAGTATACTCTAGCTGATCATCCAAATTATTCACATGAAGGCAGCATTGGAAATTTATGTAATGATAGAATAAGTGAGAAAATAAGGTATAGAATACAAATGTTTGAATTTGAAAAAGCACAGCAGGCAATTAGAAATTTGTTAGAAATGTCTTGAAAGGATAAAATGAAATGAACATCAGGGATAAGCTGAAAAATAACGAACGTATTATCGTTAAAGTAGGAACAAGTTCACTTTCCTTTCCAAATGGGAAAATAAATTATTTGAGAATGGAAAAGCTGACCATGATCCTTGCTGATCTGGTCAGCTGTGAGAAAGAGATTGTCCTGGTATCGTCAGGAGCTGTTGGTGTTGGAGCCGGAAGGTTGAAAATGCAGGAACCTCCTGAAGCACTTGTCCCCCGACAGGCCCTTGCTGCTATAGGGCAGGTAGAGCTGATACGGATTTACCAGAAATTTTTCGATGAATATAACCAGATGATTGCTCAGGTTTTACTTACAAGGGATGGATTAGAAGATGAAGTTAGAAGGAAAAATGCGCGAAATACACTGAATGAATTATTAAAGATGAAAATCATCCCTGTTATCAATGAAAATGATACGGTATCGACGGCTGAAATTCAATTTGGTGATAATGATAACCTCTCTGCAAAGGTTGCTGTTTTGTTGGATGCCGGCCTTTTGATCATGCTTTCTGATATAGATGGCCTGTTTTCGGATGATCCGAAAAAAGATGAATCTGCAAAGATTATTTCTGTTGTCGAGGAATTTACAGAGGAAATTGAGCAATATGCGATTCAATCCACCTCAACTTTTAGTCGTGGAGGAATGGTCTCCAAGATACAGGCTGCAAGATATTGTAATGAAAATGGGGTGGATGTGGCAATCATTAATGGAAATGATCCCGTAAATATTTCCCGAATTATTTCAGGAAAGGAGATAGGCACACTGTTCCTTTCCAGTAAAAGTCTTGTCAAATAAATCATTCATATGATGGAGGAACTTTTACAAAAAGGCCGCCTGGCCAGGGAGGCAAGTTATTATTTATCAAGCCTGAATACCCGAACAAAAAACAATATTTTAAATAAGGCAGCAGAAAATCTGATCAGTGAAAGGAAGATTATTCTGGAAGCCAATGAAGAGGACATGAAAAGTGCAAAGGATGAAGGTCTGAAAGGGGCTATTCTTGACCGTTTATTGATGAATGAAGAGAGAATCAGAGCGATGTCACATGGACTGATGGCAATATCTTTATTGGAGGACCCGGTCGGGGAGATTGTTATGATGAAAAGGAGGCCAAATGGTCTCCTTGTAGGACAGCAACGGGTACCCATTGGAGTGATAGGAATTATTTATGAATCCCGTCCGAATGTAACCGCTGATGTATTCGGACTATGTCTGAAAACGGGGAATGCGGCAATCCTGAGAGGAGGAAAAGAAGCTTTCCGAACAAATAAGGCAATCACCGTGGTTATGCAAAGCACACTGTACTCGATGAAAATACCTCAGGGGACATTACAGCTGGTAGAGAATACCTCACGTGAAAGTGCCGTTGCAATGATGAAACTGAATCAGTTTATTGATCTGCTGATCCCCAGGGGAGGGGCAGGATTGATTAAGGCGGTTGTTCAAAACAGTACTGTCCCGGTTATTGAAACTGGAGTTGGGAATTGCCATATCTATATTGATGAATATGCCGATCCTGATAAGGCTATTTCAATAACAGTCAATGCCAAAACCCAAAGGCCAGGGGTTTGCAATGCTGCAGAAACAGTACTTATTCATGAAAAAGCAGCGGAAAAGATCCTTCGGCCACTGGCTGATGAACTGAAAAAAAAAGGTGTTGAAATAAGGGGTGATCAGAGAGTCAGAAACATGATTCCCGAAGCAGTGAAATTAACTGATGAAGATTGGTCAACAGAATATCTTGATCTGATCATAGCTGCAGGTATTGTTAATTCTCCCGATGATGCAATAAACCATATAAACCATTATGGATCAGGGCATTCTGAATGTATTGTGACAGAAAATTATACCCATGCACAGGAATTCCTGGCGAGAGTGGACGCTGCTGCAGTATATGTAAATGCATCAACACGGTTTACTGATGGTTATGAATTTGGTTTTGGTGCAGAAATTGGGATCAGTACCCAGAAACTTCATGCAAGAGGACCAATGGGATTACGGGAACTCACTACGACAAAATACATCATATATGGCAATGGACAGATTAGAGTATAATATATAATCTGTTGGTTAATCTGCGGAGTCTGCGGGAAACCTTTCACAAACTTTATAGAATTTTATTTACTTGCAAAATAAGGTACCGTTTAGCTCCTGAATTTCTCGATCATTTCAATAAACTGGTCGAAAAGAAATTCGGTGTCGGTAGGACCGCCGGATGCTTCAGGATGGAACTGTGTGGAGAAAAATGGTTTGCTTATATGCTTCATACCCTCATTGGTCTGATCATTCAGATTGATAAAATAGGTTTCCCATCCTTTCTGTATCGTATCGTTATTGATTGCATAACCATGGTTTTGCGAGGTGATGTAAGCGTTATTTGTATTTACACGAAGAACAGGTTGATTATGACTCCGATGGCCATATTTAAGCTTATAGGTGTCGGCTCCGGATGCAAGAGCCATCAACTGGTTACCCAGACAAATACCCATTATGGGTATATCCTGTTGAAAAGCTTTTGAAAGATTTTGCACAGTGGCAACACATTGTTTGGGATCTCCCGGACCGTTTGATATGAATAATCCATCATATTTCTCTGAGAAAAAATCATAATCCCAGGGGACCCTGATAACAGTAGTATCTCTCTGTAACAGATCACGGATAATATTGTACTTAACGCCGCAATCGATCAGTATGATCCTGTATCTGCCATCTCCATAGGTTTCTTTTTCCTTAATACTAACCTGTGCCACAAGATTATCTTTATTGGGATCATATAATTCCACATCCTCATCTTCATAAATGATCTTGCCCAGCATTGTCCCCTTTTCCCTGAGTATTTTTGTAAGGTATCGTGTATCAATCCCCAAAATACCGGGTATTTTACTGTCTTTTAACCAATCCCCCAGACTCCTGTTGGCATTCCAGTGACTATATTCAACCGAATAATCTGAAACGATCAAACCGGATATATGTAACCTGTCAGATTCAAAATATTTCATAAGATTATGATCCTTTACAGTATCGGGCACCCCATAATTTCCAATAAGCGGATATGTAAGGACAAGTATTTGTCCCTTGTACGAAGGATCGGTAAGGCTTTCGGGATAACCTGTCATCGCGGTGTTAAAGACCACCTCTCCGGATACTGATTTTTCAAAACCAAAAGAAATACCGTCAAATTCAGCCCCGTCTTCGAGTATTAACTTAATATTATTACGTAGATTCATCAACAGGAAGCACTATTCTTTTCTGGTGAGAAAATTATTAATAATCTCTTCTGCCTGTTCTGGATCGATCCGTTTGGCAATGATCTTTTTATCTTTATCAAGTACAAAGAGGGCTGGAGTACTGGAAATGTCATAGATCTTTTTAAACTCGAAATCATAAGGATTCCAGCAGTTAATCCAATCATACAATCCATGGTCGTTGACAAAATTAATCCATTTAACTTTTCCTTCCTCTCCTCCAAGCATATTTATAGCAACCACCTCTACATCTTTTTCTTTTAAGCGCTTATAAACTTCATAAAGTTTGGGTGTTGCGGTTTTACAATGCCCGCAATCAGCTTCCCAGAAATAAAGTATAATATAAGGGGATACTATGTCATAAAGATTAAAAAAAGTGCCGATATAGGGATTCTTCTTCAGTTCTTCGTCATCTGTGGCAGCTATAAAATGATCGGCATTTATTCTCACCAGTTGTATGTCAGTAGCTTTCTGCCCTATAAGGGTAGGTTTTGCTTTTTCCACCCGTTCTTTAAGTTTCTCTATAAACTCGGGATCACTCCAATCAGCTTCCGGTAAATAATACCTATCGGCAATATGGATGTAAACAGCATCCATTCCCATAATCTGGCTTTTTGCGAAATAATTGAAAAGCGTGATGAGCATGTATCTGAACAACTGTGGATCCGTTCTGGACTTATTGATGAGCATATCAACCTCACGTATCAGTGAGTCGGGGATCTGATATGCCACACGCTCAATATAAGTCATGATCTTCTGCTCATAAAAAGGAGTACGCAGGAGTCTCACATCGGATATATCAAAATTGTCAAAATAATGTGCTTTGTAATATTTGTACTGAAAAGCAGGATCAAGAACATTCCCGTTTTCATCTTTAGGGGGATCCGGGACTTTAACTTCCTGCAACGAAAGTAAAAACTTGCCGAAAAAATTGGATTCATTTTGTTTAATAAGCTGGTTAATATGGTCCATTACTTCTTCATTCAGCTTATTTAATTCCTCTTTTGTTATAGCGGCCGCTGCAGTATCTGATTCCTGGGATTTAATCTTTTCCTGTAATTGCTTGGCCTTTTGAGATTGTTTTTGAAGGTATTGCTGGTATGAATAAAAAGCCAGATTTTCCTCCGATCCCCTGATTAATATATGATTTACAAAATCAAGGGTGTCATTTTCAATATAAAATTCCTGGTCATCGCTAATTAATAAATCGAAAAAGGAATCATTTGGCAGGTAAATAAGGTACATACCCTGGGGTAGTGATGTCTTACCACTGAATATACCTTCACCATGCTGATTCAATACAACTGTATCTTTTGGTACAAAAGAGGCGTTAAATCGGTGACCGATCACAATAGTATCAGAGGGAAAATCTTTTAACCTGACTTCAATTTTATAACCATCTGCCTGCAGATACGAAATAGAAAAACAAAAAAAACTTATAATCAATATGAACCTTTTCATAAATATTCTGAATGTTTATTTAACGAAATTATTATGAATTTCATTTACAAATACTCACAGAGGTTACTATTTATCAGGGTTAGTGGTTTGCCAACGTGCAAAGATAATCTTTTATGTCAAACAATAAATCTGTTGATTCATTCAGTTCAACGGGGATTAACAGGTTTATAACAAAATTTATACCGATCAGTAACATCCAGAAGATAATTCAATAATCCAATGTTTTCCCGGATTGCTCCGCTCTTGGCATTCCTGCCTTCCGGTCAGGCAGGATTCGATTTTGGCAATTTGTTTCGTCTCACTTACAAATCGCCAGCCAGCCAGCCGAAGCATCAGCATCGACAGGTCTCACGAAAAGTATTTCAGTATTCCTGAATACCTGATTGAATAATTAAGAATTGCTGATTACGTTGATATGGCATAATTGTTAAAGAGACATAATTATATTAATTTTAAGTTGCTCAAAAAGAATTATTTTGCAGTATATTTATAAATACAAGTAAGAGCAAATATGATTGATTTTAAGAAGGCTCAGGAAATTATAAATCACAAAATTTCAGCAATTGAAATAAGCAGGGAGCCTTTGGAATTATATGAGCCTGTAAAGTATATCATATCAATCGGGGGAAAAAGGATCAGGCCTGCACTGGTTCTCATGTCATGCAGTCTTTTCTCAGAGCAGATAACCCATGCTATAAAGCCGGCACTGGCAATAGAGTTGTTTCATAATTTCACACTCCTTCACGATGATATTATGGATAATTCGGTTTTGAGACGCAATAAACCAACTGTGCACAAGAAATGGAACAGAAACATTGCAATACTCTCAGGAGATGTCATGGCAATCTTATCCTATAAATTCATTGCTGATTGTCCCCCGGGAGTCTTACCAACTGTTCTTGATTTATTTACTGAAACTGCTCTTCAGGTTTGTGAGGGACAGCAGTATGATATGGATTTTGAAAAAAGGACTGACATCAGTATTGATGATTATCTTAGGATGATTGAATTAAAAACTTCCGTACTGATAGCATCCAGCCTTAAGCTGGGAGCAATACTGGGAGGTGCATCACTGACAGATACAATCCTTTTATATGAGTTTGGAAGAAACCTGGGAATCGCTTTCCAGTTAAGGGATGATATGCTTGATGTATTTGGGGATACTGATAAATTCGGCAAAAAAATTGGTATGGATATCATAGCAAATAAAAAAACATATCTGTTTTTGAAGGCTGTTGAAATTGCTGAAAGAGAAACAAAAGACCAGCTTTTACAATTATTCTCAACCCATGATCTTGATCCTGAAGAGAAAGTATCCAGGGTAAAGACTATTTTTACACAGCTTGGAATAAAAAAGATAACAGAAGATACATCAATGGATTATTTTGAACAGGCTGTTAGAAAACTTGATATGGTTTCCGTTCCAGAGGAAAGAAAATATATGCTGAAAAATTTTGCTGAACAATTGATGGAACGGGAACAATGATTAAAATTCTTCCTGCTCTGGCTGAATGTATCTCTGGTAATATAATGTAAAGAATCCTTCGACCCGTTCATTCAACTCGGTTTCTTCTGCATTTCGGGTGATCCGGATGTAATCCTGAGCAAGCTGAAGTGCAAGCCTTATTTCATAATCAATACTCTCCCTGAGCTCCTTGTTGAGAGAAAAATAATAGGTAAGATGTTCATAGATGATGTTAAGATGATCATCCACAATTTTATTTGCTTTTTCATGCTGATCACATTGATAATATGCTTCTGCTATTGAAGGAACAAACAAATCATAAGGGACCTTACTGTTAGGCATGAGTTGCATACACCTGTCCAGGACTGCGATGGCAGAATCCTTTTTATGCTCCATCAGTAACTCCTCAGCGAGGCGTGTAAAATTATTTCTGAGTTTAATAACCGATAGAGTCCGGATATTATAATAGTCAAGGTATACATCTGGTTCTTCCATCCGGCCATAGCGGAATTTATTCAAAAGATTATCGTACAGGATATCTGTATCAATACGGCCATAGGTAAGGAAGCTTCTTCCGGGTGTTCTGATGGGAACGAGACGATACGCATAACCTTCATTCTGGAAATAGTCCTCCAGGTTGAGTGCACCCTCATTTCCGCCGGCAACAAAATAAACCGGTCTTCCCCAGTCACTGGTAGCCAGGATATCAAATTCCATCATCTCATTCTTCAACATTGAATTTTTACCTATCCTGAAATCAATGTATGGTACCATCAGGTGAGCATCTTTCGGTTTAACAGTACCATTACTAACCAATTTAGCCGAATCAACCTTTAATCTGAAGTTCTTTGTTGGAATATAATCAAGCCGGATATTGGGCTGGGGAGTAAATTTTGTTCTGGGATCATCATTATTGATGAATTCAATAACCTGTTTAAGATCAACTGGATTCGTGATACGTTCGATGAGATAGATTGCATTATTTGTTCCATCCTTGTATTTGTTGTTCCCCATTGTCATGGGGATAGGATCAGAATTATATACCTTCCATTTCATCTGATCGATATACCATTCTGTATTAAATAACATAAGGTTGATTACTCTGACATCTGTCCGTATACCTTCAACTTCCTGTGCATACCAGAGGGGGAAAGTATCATTATCACCGTTTGTAAACAGTATGGCATTTGGTGCGCAGGTATTCAGGTAGTTATAAGCAAGATCCCGGGCAGTGTATCGGCCTGAACGGTCATGATCATCCCAGTTTTCCATGGCCATAATACCGGGAGTGAAACTGATGGTTACAAGAACAGTAATGATTGCACTTGGGATTCCGGGTATCTTTTTCCTCAGGAAATCAAATATTGAGAGTACTCCCAGGCCCATCCATATAGCAAATGCATAAAAAGATCCAACGTAAGAATAATCCCGTTCTCTTGGCTCCTGTGGTTTCTGATTCAAATAGACTACAATGGCAATACCTGTGAGGACAAAGAGAAGCAACACCACAAAAAAGTCTTTCTTATGCTTACTGGAATGATAAAAAAGGCCAAGTAATCCGAGTAATAGTGGTAGCATATAATAAGTATTCCTTGCTTTGTGTTCCTTCAGATCGGTGGGTAATTTATCCTGTGGACCCAACCGTGCTTCATCAATGAATTTTATACCACTAATCCAGTTACCATGAAGTATACCGCCATAGCCCTGGATATCATTCTGTCGCCCGGCAAAATTCCACATAAAATATCTGAAATACATATGTCCTATCTGATATTTGAAGAAAAATGCAAGGTTATTTGCGAATGATGGCTTTATAAGGGTTTGAGTATTGCCATCCCTGGCGGTTATACGTACCTGTTTACCTTTTATATTAACCCAGCTTTCATATACATCAATATGTCCGGGATCATTACTGTACATCCTTGGGAAGATAGTTAACAATCTGCTGTCATAAACATATTCGGTTTTATGATCAATGACTTTATATCTACCATCAATTTTCCTGTATGTCGGTCCCGTATCTTTGGTATCTATAATCGGTGCATTGTAATATTGCCCTTTCAGTAAAGGTCTGTCACCGTATTGCTCCCTGTTCAGATAAGATAATAATTCAAAAATTGTTTCCGGATTGTTCATATCCATAGGTGGATTTGCTGATGACCGGATAACAATTAATGCAAAGGAAGAATAGCCGATAAGAATAACAGATAATGCCGTAAAAATGGTATTCAGGACCACCTTTTTGTTTTTTCTGGTATAATAAATACCATAAGCGATCAATCCGGCTACCAGGAGTAAATAAAAGATAATACCAGACAGATATGGCAGGCCAAAACCATTTACAAACGCCAGCTCAAAATAAGAAGCAATCAGTGCAAATCCTTTGATGATGCCATACATTATCACTGCTAAAAATACCATGGAAAGGATCAGGGCGTAAATAATTCCCCTGGGGGTAACTTCATATTTCTTAAAATAATAAACAAGAACAATGGCAGGTATGGCCAGCAGGTTAAGCAGATGAACGCCGATAGATAATCCCATTAAATAAGCTATCAGAATAATCCATCGGTTGGCATATTTTTCATGTGCCACATTTTCCCATTTCAATATTGCCCAGAATACAACTGCTGTAAACAGGGAAGAGGTTGCATAAACCTCACCTTCAACGGCAGAAAACCAGAATGAGTCGGAAAATGTGTAAGCCATTGCACCTACGAATCCACTCCCCAGAACCGCAATTATATTGGATATTGAGAAGACATTGTCTTTAACAAGGATTTTTCTGGCCAGATGCGTGATGGTCCAGAATAGAAACATAATCGTCAATCCACTTACCGTTGCTGATAATGAATTAACCATCTTGGCCGCCTGTGAAGGATCACCGGCAAAAAGGCTGAAGAACTTGGCAAGAAGCATGAAAAAAGGCGCCCCGGGAGGATGAGGAACTTCAAGTTTGTAAGAGGTGGCTATAAATTCACCGCAATCCCACAAACTGGTCGTAGGTTCCATGGTAAGCAGGTAAACAGTGGTGGCAATTAAAAATGAAATCCAGCCAAGGAGGTTATTTAATTTTGTAAACTGCTTCATGCGATTGTGTTTATAAGCTAGGTTATTGAGCTATGTCAGCTGTCCTTAAAAATTTTTGGCGAATTTAGTATTTTTATTGTTAGTACCGACTATTCTCCAGTAATAATCGACAGTTTGAATGATCCGGATACAAACCTGCTCTTTCTTATCAATGATGATTTGGGAGCTGTGTCACAACTAAATTTTAATTTCTTGGATAAGAGAAAAAAAGTAATTTCTCGCTAAATCAGCAGGTTTAAATGCAGACTCCGATAGACTTAATCTGCTGGTTATTAGTTATCTGCAAAATCTGCGACATAATCTGCGAATATCTGCGAGAAGCCCTTAATCGCTTTCTGATAAATGTTAAACTATTTTTTCTGTGTTGTGACATAGTCCCTCGCATCGTTGATTGGCATCATGCAGGGGCCGGGTAAAATAATTATATTTGATCCGGTTAATTTTGAGTTAATTGTTAATAGGGTTATATTAACATAGTGGCTTGTTACAGGACAACAAAAGCAGATACCTGGAATTCTGTATGGGTCTGGAGAATAATCTTCGGTTTTTTATTATTGTGTTCAGGTCAGATTTATGCTCAATTCTACTCACAGGGAGAAGACCCGGCATCCATTCGCTGGAGCCAGATCAATAGTACTCATTTCAAAATCATCTATCCTGCAGAGTTTTCAGAAGAAGCTAAGCGTGTGACTCATTACCTTGAATTTTATTATAATCAGAATTCTTCATCTCTGCGTCACCAGCCCAGAAAAATACCGGTCGTTCTTCATAACCGATCGGTTTATTCAAATGGTCATGTAGCCTGGGCTCCAAAACGTATGGAACTGGTTACAATACCATCGGCAGATCAACATTCACAGGATCATTTCGAGCAACTTGTATTGCATGAATTCCGGCATGTGGTTCAGGTAGATAAATTGGACCAGGGATTAAGCAGAGCATTCAAATTCACATTGGGAGAGCAGGGACAGGGTGCAGTGGCGGGATTAATGCCATTCTGGTTTTTAGAAGGGAATGCGGTGGAGGCAGAAACACATCTTTCGCATTCGGGAAGAGGAAGACAACCTGAATTTGAGAAAGACATCAAAGCTATCTTACTGGAAAAGGACAAAATATATTCATATGAAAAATCCTACTATGGTTCATTTAGAGATTATGTGCCCAGTCATTATGAATATGGGTACCAGATGGTAGCTTATGGCAGGCAACAATACGGTGATGATCTCTGGAGTAAAATGATCGATTATACAGCAAAAAATCCCTTTACCCTTTACCCTTTTTATTTTGGACTCAAGAAATATACAGGATTATCAAAAAGCAAATTATATCATGAAACCGTCAACCTCTTACGGGATCACTGGGCAGAGCAATCGTCATTACGACAATTATCAACTTTCAGAAGGATTAACAGAAGACCTCTAAAATCATATACCAGCTACCGTTTTCCGGATTATGTCAGTGACAGTCTGATATTTGCTGAAAAATCCGGGATAAATCAGATTGAGGAATTTGTATTGATCGACCGGGAAGGGAAAGAAAAAGTTATTCATGTACCGGGATTCTATCATCCCGCCAATATATCCCTTTCACAGGAGCTGGTGGTCTGGGCAGAGCAGATTTCAGATGAACGATGGTCAAGAGAAAGCTACTCACTTATAAAATCGTTTGATCTGGCTACCGGCCAGGAAAAATTGCTTACGCGTGCAACCAGGTATTTTACACCTGAGCTTTCATCAGATGCAGAAAAAATTGTAGCGGTTGATATCTCCTGCCTGAACGAATATGCACTGGTTATCCTGGATGCCCGGACAGGGAAGCTGTTGCATCATATTCAATCGCCAGGGAATGAATATCTTCAGTATCCCGTTTGGTCAGATAATGGGAATAACATATTTGTAACATCTATGACCCCAGATGGTAAAAAAATAAAAGTCTATAACATTCAGGAAAACAAATGGGAAACATTATTTCATGCAGGATTTGAAAATATTGCAGAATTATCATCTGCACACAACTGTTTATTATTCAGGGGTACTTACTCGGGTATCGATAATGTGTATGTCCTCGATTTGAAAACAAACAGCTGTTACATGGTAACCAGTTCGAAATTTGGAGCCTATTATCCCCAGTTGTCTGCGAACGGTGATAAACTGATCTATTCTGATTATACTTCGCAGGGATTTGATATAGTTGAGATGGATTTTAATGAATCATTATGGGTTCCGGTCGACTCAGTGGTCAATCACCGGGAACAACTTTTCCGGCCAGTAGCAGGGGAGGAAGGACAGATTGTGGAAGCACAATCTCAATCCGTCGCAAATTATCCTGAAAAAAGCTATCGCAAAATCACCAACCTGTTTAATATCCACAGCTGGGCACCTTTTTATTTTGATTATGAAAATCCGGATATTGAAAATCCTGAAATTTCTCCGGGAATCTCCCTGCTAAGCCAGAACATTCTAAGTACAGCTTTTACTACCTTAAGTTATGAGTATAACCTGGAACAGAAAGATCATTTTATCCATACAAGTTTCATTTATAAAGGATTTTTCCCGGTCTTCCGCATAAGATATGACTTTGGAGGATTACCATTTATTGCAGAACCTCCTGATGACAGCCTGAGACTGGGAACAGTTAAAACAAACATGTTCTGGACTTTACAGATCTATGTTCCTCTTGACTTCACCTCTAATAAATTTGTAAGAGGCATCAATCCATCGGTTGAAAGCCGTATAACAGGATCATACCTGTGGTATGATAATCCGGGCAAATATCATAAAGGCTTAACATTTCTCGATTACAGGTTGTACGCATATAATTATTTAAAGAAGTCGGCAAGGGATATTCTGCCAAAATGGGGACAGATAATAGATCTTCGTTATGTGCATGCCCCATGGAGTAGCGGGAATGTTGGATCGGAATTAGCCGTACAGGGAACTTTTTATCTGCCGGGATTAATTAGGCATAACACATTGAAAATCAGAGGCTCTTACATGAAACAAAGAACAGAAAAATATATTCTGAATAATCTGGTTGGAATATCAAGAGGATACCATCCATACAGGTCGGAAGAATTTATTAAATTAACTGCTGACTATGTATTCCCCGTCATTTACCCCGATTTGAATATCTGGCATTTTTTGTATATCAAGCGGATCAAGGCAAGTATATTTTATGATCACAGTAAAGGCCACAATGTCTATATACCTTCAGATAATGGTACGATTAAGGAAGACAGGTTATTCAGGTCTTGTGGTATAGAGCTGACTTCTGATTTTCATTTTATTCACATCCTCTTTCCCTTTGATGCTGGCATCAGGTATAACTACCTGATTGATGAAACACAATCCAGGGCAGAATTAATTCTGTCAATAGATATAAGTAGTTTCTAAAATTCCTTATTAACGTTTATATATCCTGGATATTCAAGATCTTTATTTCCTACACGGATATAAGGTTTAATCTGTATGCTGACCCTGGTTGGTCTTTTACTGGCATCGGCAAGGTTCAATCCAAAATTGATTAATGTATTTCTGGATTCCCTTTTTAACAGTTCAACCAGGTTTGTTTCAACTTTCACCGGTATCGTGGAGATTCCTCCCAGTGGTGGGATCTCAATTCGTTCTTCAACAGCTCCTGCAGCAACCTGAAGATCATCTATAAAAGCAATGTATTCCAGACGATTCAGAGATGCAGTAACAGGATTAGGATTCTTGACTTCAACATTCAGGATAAATGAAAGTGGTAATTCCCCAAGTAAAATATTTTTTGCAATCTTTCCCGTTTCTTCAAAGGTAAGTGCCTCAATACTGTTTCTGTCACTGATATCAATTCCTGCAAGAAGGGGATCTTCCAGTGTACTCATTCTGAAATCACAATCAGCCAGTGCAGAAAGCTCTTTCAGATAGGAGCAGGAATTCAGAACCATCACCATAAATAAAATGGCAATTAAAGAAGGTATAAATGTTTTTTTCATATATCCGGCTGTTTTTATAAGTTTGTTCCTCCGAAATGGAAATCAATATAATTAATAATAAGGAATAATCATCATTATTGGCTTTAAATAATGTTGAGGAGATACAGAAATATCATTCAGGAAAATCTTTATGGTATACTTGGAACCATTGCTTTTCATATGATCCTGGTTATTATTTTTCTTGTGATAAAGATCTCTTCAACAAGAAATCTGATTGACAGCCTTATCATGATAGAGTTTGAGGAGTCAGAAATAATGGAGGATCCAAATTATATACCCCTGGAAAGAGATGTCGAATTTGAACATTATGTAGCGGATTATCTGGAAGCTGCCCGTAGTAATATTCCTGTCAATGTGGCCGAAAGGGTAGATGAGCAGATAAGCACAAACCGGTATGTCGATGAGGTACTTGATGAACTCGATGAAAGCCGCAGTCAGGAATGGTTAAGATCTCAGGAAAGATTACAGGATCTTCTGGATAGGGAATCAAATGGTATGATTGTTGAAAATGAAAATAATCAATTATCTGAAGATCAGGGAGTATTTGAAGGCCAGACAAATATATTTTATTCCCTTGAGAACCGGTACCATCTGAGACTTCCTGTTCCAGTCTATAAATGTGAGGGTGAGGGAGTGGTTGAGGTACAGATTCTGGTTGATCAGAGAGGGATGGTTGTACAGGTCCAGGTTCCTGATCTTGGAGACACGATGAATGAGATATGCCTGGCCGAAGCAGCCAAAAATGCAGCCCTCAAAACAAGATTTAATTCAAATTTTGAAGCACCTGTGAGGCAACAGGGAACAATAACCTATTTTTTTCAGGCACAATAACACAATTTATTTGCGTATTCAGCAATATCTTTCACATTCAAATCCTTCATACAACGGAAATGTCCTTTCGGGCATTTTGAAAATCCAATTTTTGAACATGGCCGGCAGGAAAGGTTTTTTACCTCAAAGATCTTTGATGAGGGATGAGTCATATAGGGATACATACCAAATTCAGGTATTGTATTTCCCCAGATTGAAAGAATAATTTTATTAAATCCAGCTCCTATATGCATCAGGCCGGTATCTGGAGTTATAAGCAGTTGAGCCTGTCTCACCAGTGAGGCCGACTGGTTAATGTTGTATTGACCGCAACCGATATAGATATGATTACCTAGCTCTTCAGATATTTTTCTTGCTGCAGGCAGGTCTTCCGGCCCTCCCAGTAAGATAACCGGTCTTTTAAGTTCCTTACAAAGCTCAATAATCATATCAACCGGCATTTGTTTGGTGGAATGTTTTGCCCCTGCAGCTACTCCGATAAAGCCTTTACTGAAGGGCTCCGGCAGACTGTCAATATTCACCTCATCCTCAGGAGGAATAAAATAGTCAAGGCCGTTATTGTCGTTCTGGATATCAAATATCTTCAATGTCTCCAGGTACCTGTCAACAAGATGCTTGTCGGGGAGTAAATTAATTTTAAGGTTTACCATTAACCATTTCCTGATATTAATTTTATTGACAGAAAATGACATGATCCTCAGCCTTGACTTCACCAGGAAAGAACGGATATTCTGATGAAGATCAATGACATAGTCGAAATGTTCTTTTTTAATTTTCTGAATGAGTGTATGAAGATTATCTTCCAGGATATGAACTTTATGGATATAGGGATTGGCAGTAACAACAGGAAGAAATTGTTTTTTTACCAGGTAATGAATTTCTGCTTCCCTCACCTGGTTTTTCAGACAACGTATAACCGGTGTGGTGAGGATAATATCACCAATAGAACTGAACCTTATGATTAGGAATTTTACCAATAAATTGGAATAAATGGTGCTAAGAATCAGGTGTTTTTCAATGAATTGAAAAAGAGAAGAAGGGCCAGCCAGTATTCATCTTTAGATTCATTATCTTCCCACAAAGCTTTAGAACCATGAATACCAACAGAATCGGAAGGTTGGAATAATGTATAACTTTCAGGATTGAGATTCTGAAGCATTTGGGTAATATAGGTATATTCTGTCCGGGTTCCTGTCACAAAAAGTGGTTTATCAAATAAATCCAGTTCATTTTCCAGACGCAGGTCTTCTCCAAAATATTCTCCCGGGCTGAAGGCAATAACAGCCTGGACGTTCGGATTATCTTTTCCAATAAGCAAACAGAGGGAGGCGGAATACGAACTTCCGAAAAGAATTACCTTTTTGTTGTTAAGATTGTAGGCATAGTCGATGGCAGCCTGGACATCTGCCGAAGCATCCAGGTATCGTGTTGGTTTTCCTGTTTGCCTGGCCATTCTTGCCGTTTCATTACTTACAAAGTTTTCATTATCGCCTGAACGCAGGTCTACAGCAAGGCAATTATAATTAAGTTTTGTCAGCTTGAATGCTGTCTCGTTGTATTCTCCGCGGCTTGATCCTTCCTGGTGTAAAAGTACAATATATGGGAAATCCTCCTGGACAAGATAAAGATCTGCAGTGATTGTTAGCCCATCGGTTGCTTCAAATGTAATTTTCTCTTTTGAAACTTGTGCTGAGACTAAAAGAAGCACCAGGGCTGTAATAAGTATAATTTTCATAGGCATACGTCAGTTATTTTTAATGTGGTTCAGTAATTCAGAGGATAACTGATTCTGCGAGGATTATAATATTATTCTGTTTAACTTCGATAACACCTCCGCTGATCTCATAAAAGACTGTTTTATCCTGCATGTCAATAATCTTAACTTCACCGCTTTCAAGGGTTGAAATGATTGGGGCATGGTTTCTAAGTACCTCAAAAGAACCTTTACTTCCCGGCACTTTTACTAGCTTAACATCACCGGTAAAGATCTTCTTGTCAGGTGTAATGATTTCGAGTTGCATAAGATAAATTTTACTTCACAGAGACCGTGCAATGATATTATTGGTTTGCCTCGGAAAGCAATTTATCCCCTTTGGCGGCGGCATCTTCAATTGTGCCGACGAGGTTAAATGCCGATTCCGGGTATTTATCCACCTCACCATCCATAATCATGTTAAACCCTTTGATGGTGTCTTCGATTGAAACAAGGCAACCCGATGTGCCTGTAAAAGATTCAGCAACATGGAAAGGTTGGGACAGGAATCGTGATACCCTTCTGGCCCTGTGCACTACAAGTTTATCCTCTTCTGAAAGTTCATCCATTCCCAGTATAGCTATAATATCCTGCAGCTCTTTGTAACGTTGTAATAATTCCTTTACCCGCTGTGCAGTATTATAGTGGTCAGCACCAACCACTTCAGGTGTCAGGATCCGGGATGTTGAGTCAAGGGGATCAACAGCAGGATAGATACCTAGTTCAGATATTTTTCTGCTGAGAACTGTTGTTGCATCAAGGTGTGCAAAGGTGGTTGCTGGTGCCGGATCTGTCAGATCATCAGCGGGAACATAAATTGCCTGGACGGAGGTGATGGAGCCTCGTTTTGTAGAGGTTATCCTTTCCTGCATGATGCCCATTTCAGTTGCAAGCGTGGGTTGATAACCTACGGCAGATGGCATTCTTCCAAGCAAAGCTGATACTTCTGAGCCAGCCTGCGTAAAACGAAAAATATTATCTACAAAGAATAAAATATCTCTTCCACCACTTTGTTCATCACCATCACGAAATGATTCAGCTACCGTCAATCCTGATAATGCAACAGTAGCACGTGCACCAGGGGGTTCATTCATCTGTCCAAATACCAGTGTGGCCTGTGACTCTTTGCGTATATTGTGGTCGACAAGGTTCAGATCCCAGCTGCCAGCTTCCAAACTTGCTTGAAACTCTTTTCCATACTTGATAACACCTGATTCAATCATTTCTCTCAGAAGATCATTGCCTTCCCTGGTTCTTTCTCCAACACCCGCAAAAACAGACAATCCGGAATATTTTTTAGCAATATTGTTAATCAGTTCCATGATAATAACCGTCTTTCCCACACCTGCTCCACCAAAAAGCCCGATCTTTCCTCCTTTTGCATAAGGCTCAAGAAGGTCAATAACCTTAATCCCTGTGAATAACACTTCCTTTTCGGTTGATAATTCCTCGAATGTTGGGGGTTTGCTATGAATCTCATATCCACCAACCTTATCCAGCTGTTCCATGCCATCGATTGCTTCTCCTGTAACATTCAGCAAACGGCCTCTGATTTGTTCACCAACAGGCATACGAATAGAAGCTCCGGTGGCAAGAACCTCCATTCCTCTCGTTAAACCGTCTGTACTATCCATTGCTACAGCCCGAATGGTATTTTCGCCAATATGTTGCTGACATTCAACGATAAGAATAGTACCATCATGACGTTTAATCTCCAGCGCATCATGAATGTTAGGGAGATCCTCCCCCGATTTCTCAAAACTGACATCAATAACAGGCCCGATTACCTGTATGATTATACCTTTATTCTGAGCCATGGAAAATTAATTAACTGTTTATGTAAATGCTTAAAAAACAAAGTTAGTATTTTTAAGATATCAAGCAACTTTCATATTAAGCTACACTGAGGGTTAAGTGAAAATATTTTCAGATTAAAAATGATTATCCAATCTTATTCAAAATTTAATTTAAATGTATAGTATGTTGTATGCTTCTTTATTACCATGATAAGAATAATTGCCCGTTGTATAATCCAGGAATAAAACATGCTATGATTTATAAAACATACTGCTTATCAATGTACCTAACGATAAATTTATTCATTTAGAATGATGATCTCTATTTCTCTTTTGTATTTTTGGAGTTTACACAATTGATGCATTAAATGAACAGGAAGAAGCTTATTCTGATGTTTCTTATTGCATGGTCGATGCAATCAGTATTATATACCCAGCTGACATTCCTTGGAGCAGCTGCAAATTACGGGACCTGGATTAAAGAACCCGGAGCAAGCATTTATGCCATATACTCCGTTAATGAAAAAATAGATATTGTGCCAAACGCAACGTACTTCCTGCCACATACTTTTGATGTTACGGACGGAACACATGAATACACCTGGTGGCATATTAATCTTGACGGACATTATGTTGTGTTTGAACCGTCCGGAATACAACTATTTGGCTTAATGGGATTATGTTTTACCAATGAAACCAAACGGATAGATGAATTAATCCAGGGGCAGCAACCCTACAGGGATAAAATTAATGCAACCAAGATAGGGTTAAATATTGGTGCAGGTGGTCAGCTTCATCTGGCGAAATATTTCAATCCGTTTGCAGAAGTTAAATATTCACTTGGTGACAGGCATCAATTTGTATTTACCCTGGGTATCCTTTGCAGGATTGCTTCCGACAGAGTTCCCGGGGAATCAGATGAGTTCTGAGAATTTAATTTGATGTCTGAACAACAGGTTACATTTTTCAAATCCATTATCTTTATGCGGAAATACGTTTTTTTCATTATGAATAAAAAAACTGCTCTCAGATACTGCCTGATATTCCTCCTGGTGCTTAATTTTGTTCAAATTCATGGACAATTTAACAGATTTGGCGGGGGACTTACTTTCAATTCTACGATAAAAAGTTCCGATCTCAACATTGGAAATCCAGGATTCAATTTCAGAGGTGTAATGGAAATCGGTGATAAATTTTTTTTAATTCCATCCATTACATTTCAGTTACCTAAGAAAAAAGTATACCTGGATGGAGAAAAAATAACCTTTTTCGGGAACCTCGATGTAAACCTGACATATACCCTGGCAACGGAGAAACAGTTGCTTTTCTATGCTCTTGCCGGAGCTGATCTGACAAATGTTTATACAACCTGGGATACAGAGGTGCCCGGTCTGGGAAATAAATATGAAATTCTGCCTGGCTTTGCCATTGGTACGGGGATTGAAATGATTGTTGAAAAGGATATCAATGCATTTGCACAGGTCAAATACATCATCAGTAAATATCAGCAACTAATCATTTATGTTGGTATCCATTATTATTTTGTTGGCAGGAAATATCGAACCTGGTAATAGAGGAAATTTGATTGATATTCTATATTTTTTATATCTTTAACTACTTTAATAACAGCAATTAATTCAAATAGATATGGCCAGTTTAAAAGTTATGCTTGGAATGTTCCCTTCCACAGCTAAGATCGAATCTGAAGAAGCTGCATTGATAAAAGACTTTAATGACTTCAATGAATACAGTAATTCAGCAGAACTAAAAAGGTATGAAGAGCTTGACAAAATAGTTAACTCCAGTGAGTTTGCAGAAAAGAAAAAGGCAATCAAGGCACAGAAATTTAACGGTACGGAAGAATACAAAAAACAACAGGAATACCTTAAATTAAAGAAAGCAAAACACATTAAAAATTATTACCAGACAAAATCCTCGAAAGAACTTGATGAATATTTAAAGATGGATGGTTCAGAGGAGATGAAGAAATATGAAAAACTGGGTGAATATATAAATTCAAAGGAATTTGCTGAAGAGAAGCAAAATGCCGGCAAGGATTACAAAAATTCTTCAGCTTATCAGAAGGAACAGGAATATAATAATTTGCAGAAATCCTCCTCCATCAGAAACTATTTTAAGTTTAAAACCTCACCACTGCTTGAAAATTATCAGAGGTTGGATGGTTCTGAAGAAATTGCCAATTATGAAAAACTGGAGAGATTCGTCGATTCAGAAGAATTTAAGAAGGTCAAGGATTATATGGCTCTCAGTCCCCAAAAGAAATATGAACAGTCTGAAGAATACCAGCTCGAGCAGGAATATCTTAATTTAAAGAAGTCAGAAAAGATCAACTGGTATTTCAAACTTAAAAAACAAAATGATTTTCATAAAATCACTGACTGGGAGTTGACCTTTGAAGATGATTTCACCAATGGTAAACCGGATTCAAAAAAATGGATGAACAATTATTTCTGGGGGGAGGTACTTTTAAAAGACACTTATGCTTTACCGGGTGATATGCATTTCTATACAGAGGGGAAAAATATTGATGTTCAGGATAGTATTTTAAAGATTATTACAAAAAAAGAAGAAGCAGAAGGAAAAATATGGGATCCGGTGTTTGGTTTTAAACATCAGCACTTTAATTATACGTCAGGATTAATCAGTACAGGAAAAAGTTTCCGGCAAAAATATGGTAAAGTAAAGACCAAAGTACGGTTTTCAGGTACTTCTCTGCGCCAGGCCGTATGGATGGTAGCGGAAAAAATATTACCCCATGTGGATATAGCAAAACTAGAAAAGAACAAGATAAAAATGGGTAATTTCTGGGGTAATATAACAGAAAAAGGTGGAGTACATAAAAAAATTACGAAGAAAGGTGGATCGAAATTCACTTCTGATTTCTTCATTTATACGCTGGAATGGACACCCGATAAACTGATATGGAAAATAAATGACCTGGAAGTTATGGCTCAGACTCAGGGAATACCACAGGAACCGATGTATATCGGATTCAGTGCCGGTGTGTCCGGGCCGGTATCCGACCACCAACTCCCGGCCGGGATGGAAATAGACTGGGTAAAAATCTATCGGAAGAAAGAATAAACAACAGCCCGGTTTATCCGGGCTTTTTTTTATACATATACTATTATATGTTTAATACCCTCTCTGTGTCTCCCCGGCAGGGAAAGGGTGATATCCGTCTGACGAACAGGAGGGTGAAATAAATTCTAAATATCGACAGTTTATTTCAATACCCTGTGAGGATATTTTAAATTAGCATACATGACAAAATTGA
>Ga0111176_1042_pt1 | contig 23837 bp, 19 predicted proteins | sample DeeMarSWOR324_28_FD_80229 | JGI IMG/M metagenome (GOLD analysis project Ga0111176, IMG submission 80229) | Bacteroides sp. SM23_62_1 | reverse complement strand
ATGGTATTTTTAAAACGGCGCAAATTACAAAAAAAATGTTAAATAGAACGCTGCTAGATAGTTATTTCACCTCTTACGGATCTTTTTAGAAGTCCATGGATATCACTGACCGGGATTTTCTGTCCAAGAAGGAACATTAATTTTGTGACTGCGGCTTCGGTGGTCATATCCAGCCCGCTGATGACCCCTGCTTCCACAAGATGCCTGCTCGTCTCATAACGTCCCATTTCCACCTGTCCCTGACTGCACTGTGTTATATTCAGTATGATTATTCCCCGGTCGGTTGCTGATCGGATTATTTTTGTGAACCAGCTGGTTGTTGGAGCATTACCCGCACCGAATGTTTCAAGGATTACTGCTTTCAGTCCATCGGTCTGAAGGACTGATGTAACAATTTTTTCGGTAATTCCCGGAAAGATTTTGAGTATTGTCAGGTTTGTATCAAGGGTTGTATGTATGCGGAATGGAGCGGACAATGGTTTTAAAATAGCTTCCCTGTTATACCGTATATGAACACCGGATTCGGCCAGGGAAGGGTAGTTTGGAGAGTGAAAAGCATTAAAATTTTCAGCATTTATTTTGGTGGTTCTGTTTCCGCGGAGCAATTTAAACTCAAAATAAATGCAGACTTCCGGCACCAGTGATTTACCATTCTGTTTTGCAGCAGCAATCTCCATGGATGAGATCAGGTTTTCTTTACCGTCTGTTCTCAGAGCGCTAATGGGGAGTTGTGATCCGGTAAAGATCACAGGTTTACCAAGATTCTCCAGCATAAAGCTTAAGGCAGATGCGGAATATGCCATTGTATCTGTGCCGTGAAGTACAATAAATCCGTCGAAGCTGTTATAATTTTCCCCTATGACCCTGGCAATTTCAATCCATATTTCCGGGTGAATATTTGAAGAATCAACAGGAGGATCAAAGGATATTGCGGACAGATCGAATCCGAACTTTCTGATCTCAGGGATATGTTCTGCCACCTCTTTAAAACTGAATGGAATCAGTGATTCAGAGCCCGGTCTTGTAATCATTCCGATGGTTCCACCGGTGTATATTATCAAAATGGATATTTTATCTTTCATAACACTGGTATGTTTATCCGGAATACATGAGCGGCGTTAAGCGTAGTAATTCTGGTAATTTCACCGACTGACATCCTGTATATTTCAGCTGTTTTTTCAGCTATATAAGGGAGATATGATGGTTCATTCCTTTTACCCCGTTGGGGTACGGGGGCCAGGTATGGCGAATCAGTTTCAAGTACCAAATGACCCGGATCAATCTGTTCTGCCACACGGTCCAATCCAGCATTTTTGTAGGTAATAATGCCACCGATACCAATTTTGAATCCATATCCAATAATTCTCTCAGCCTGTTCCGGTGTGCCGGTGAAGCTGTGAAAAATTCCTGTAAGGTTTGGATCATTTTCTTGATCAAGGATATCAAAAATCTCATTAAATGATTCACGGGAATGGATTACGACGGGCAGATCAAATTCTTTCGCCAGCCTGATCTGGAAGGTAAAGGCCTCCTTTTGTTCTTCAAGGTATGTTGTATCCCAGTAAAGGTCGAGACCAGTTTCCCCGATGGCATAGAATTTTCTTTTTGACAGCCAATCCCTTAAATTTTTTAATTCACCGGCAGGATCACCTTTAACAGATGTCGGGTGCAGACCGATCATGGGATAGCAATTATCCGGATATTGATCAACCAGGTAGAGCATGGGTCCTATGGTTGAACCATTAATATTTGGAAGGAAACATTTCAGGACACCTTCATTAAAAGCTCTTGTTAAAACTTCATCACGGTCCTTGTTGAAGGCAGGAAGAAAAAGGTGAGTATGCGTATCGATGAGCATAGGATTATTAAATAGGTATAAAAGTAACATAAAGATACAAAGGGTGCTGCTATTATTCCGGAGATATTATTATGAAATGTAAGCAGAGCCACGTTATTGGGCGGCTCTGCATTTAATTATTGTTAACTTGGTTTTATTGCCCGGGATGCATAAGATGATCAAACCACACCCTGGGCCAGCATGGCATCTGCTACTTTAACAAATCCACCAATATTTGCACCTTTTGCATAGTTTACAAAACCATTTTCTTCTTTACCATATTTGACACATGTAGCATGAATGTTCTGCATAATTTCCTTAAGTCTTTTATCGACCTCCTCCCTTGACCAGGTAAGTCTCATTGAATTCTGGGTCATTTCAAGTCCTGATACTGCTACTCCTCCTGCATTTGCAGCTTTTCCGGGGCCGTACAGGATATCTGCCTCCATATATACATCAATTGCACCTGGTGTGGAAGGCATATTTGCACCTTCACAGACAACTTTACAACCGTTGGCTATCAGTAACCTGGCGTCTTCCTCGGTGATCTCGTTCTCGGTGGCAGATGGGAAGGCTGCATAACATTTTATCCCCCAGGGTCTTTGCCCTTCAAGGTATTCACAGCCATATTTTTCAGCATATTCCTTGATCCTGCCACGTTTAATATTTTTCAGTTCTATTATAAATTTGAGTTTATCCTTGTCAATGCCATCCGGGTCATATATCGATCCGTTTGAGTCTGACAGTGAAACAACCTTTCCACCCAGGTCATTAATTTTTTCAATCGTATACTGGGCAACATTTCCTGATCCTGAGACCAGGACAGTCTTCCCCTTCAGAAATTCACCGCGGGTTTTCAGCATTTCTTCAGCAAAATACACTGCTCCATAACCGGTTGCTTCAGGGCGTATAAGGCTTCCTCCAAGTTCCAGCCCTTTACCTGTGAGCACGCCTGTAAATTCATTCCTGATCCGTTTATATTGTCCGAACAGGTACCCGATTTCTCTACCACCCACACCGATATCACCTGCCGGAATATCCGTATTGGGTCCCAGGTGTCTGCACAGTTCGGTCATAAAACTCTGGCAAAAACGCATCACTTCATTATCGGATCTGCCTTTGAAGTTAAAGTTGGCTCCCCCTTTCCCTCCACCCATGGGCAAGGTAGTCAGGCTATTCTTAAAGACCTGCTCGAAAGCAAGAAATTTCAATACACCAAGATTGAGCGTGGGATGAAACCGAAGACCACCTTTATAGGGACCTATGGCACTGTTCATTTCTATTCTGAACCCTCTGTTAACTTCTATTTCTCCCTGATCACTCAGCCAGGGAATTCTGAAAATGATGACCCTTTCCGGTTCAACGATCCTTTCCAGGATTTTTGCGTGTTTATATTTGGGATTTTCATCAATGTAAGGAATCAATGATTTAGCTACTTCCTCGACAGCCTGGTAAAATTCTGGTTCTGCAGGGTTTTTTTCTTTAACAGTCTCCATGAATTGAGCCACTCTCGGATCCATATTGCCAGAGTTTAATTTGTGATATAAAAGGGCAAACTTAAAAAATTTTTAATTATTCCCTACCGATAATTAAGCAATTGCATCATAAATGGATATAATGGTTCCTGTTTCCTATGGCGAAAAACAGGCAATCCGTCTGAGGCGGATGCAAATGTTTTTCAAGCATCCTCGAAATGGCAAAGAAATCAAAGATTTCAGCCATCCCGGGAGTTGATGGTTCCTGGTGGGTATGGGTTATGTATTTGGGTGTATAGTGGTTTCTGGTTACTGTTTGCTGGTTCCTGGTGGGTATGGGTTATGTATTTGGGTGTATAGTGGTTCCCTGTTGATGGGAGATATGTTGTTTGGTTGTCTGTTGTCAGTCGTTGGTTTTCCGTTAGTGTGGAATAGGCAGGGGAGTGAGAAATGTAGTTGTTTATTTTCAGTTAATGTAGGTGCGGGCGTTTGGAAGAAAAAATTTTCAAAGGTTGTTTTCTTAATGCTGAAGAAAGAGTATTTAAAGGTGTCTGCGGGGGCTGTGTTATAACTGGTTTTTCATACAAACCTGCCTGCCGGTCTCACTCTGCATCAGCGGCTACGTGAAGGCGAGGCAGGCATGGGGCGCAAAGAAAAGGTCAGGTTCGCGACGAACACATGCCTGCTAAACAACACTTTACGACCCTGGCGATAACTTTGCAACCTTGGTGTGAAGCCTTCCATTGAAGATGTGACATACCTCCCGGAAAATATATTAATAAACAATAACAAATATGGACGATCCGGAATTGGTTTATAAGATTGCATTAAGCATGGTTCCCGGTATTGGGAGTATAACTGCCCGTAAGCTTATCAATACAACGGGAAGTGCCCGGAATGTATTTCAGGAGAAAAAAAATATGTTATTACGAATCCCCGGGGTTGGTGAGCTTACAGCTGGAAAAATCTCAACCGGGGGATTATTGCAACAAGCCGAGGAGGAAATCCTTTACATCAGAAAAAATAACATAAGACCCTTATATTTCAAGGATAGGGATTATCCAAATCGTCTTAATCAATGTCCTGATGGACCTATTATGGTTTATATGAAAGGAAAGGCAGATTTTAATAATGGTAAGTTTTTAAGCATAGTGGGAACGCGCACACCAACATCATATGGAATTGATATGACCAGCAAAATTGTTTCATCACTTGCTGAAAAGGGTCATCATCTGGTCATTGTCAGCGGACTGGCCTACGGTATTGATGTCTGTGCACACAAAGAAGCGCTGAAGCATGGTTTTCAGACAATCGCAGTACTCGGGCACGGATTAAGATATCTTTATCCTTCATCACATTATTCTGTTGCCCGGAAAATTGAAGGACAGGGTGCCTTACTTACAGATTTTCCAAGCTATGAAAAGCCGGAGAGGAATAATTTTATTAAGAGGAACAGAATTATTGCTGGTCTTTCTGATGCTACCCTGATAATAGAATCGGGGATCAAAGGCGGAGCATTGATTACTGCAGACATAGCTAATTCTTATAACCGTGATGTTTTTGCTGTTCCGGGGAAGGTGGGTGACCCATTCTCTTCAGGTCCCAATCAACTAATCAAGCGTCATCATGCATCACTGGTGGAGAATAGTGAAGATATTGAATATCTGGCAGTCTGGGACAGGAAAGAAAAGAACATGGCAGTACAGACAGAGTTATTCCGGGATTTATCGGAGGAGGAAAGGATGTTGATAAATATTCTTTCCCTTGAGGAAAAACTGGAGGTTGATTTGCTGTGCATCCGTACCGGCATGCCGGTCGGACAGGTCTCTGCCTTGCTGTTAAGCCTTGAATTTGCGGGTTATGTTAAAAGTCTTCCGGGGAATCTTTATAAGATCAGGAAATTGTAGATAAGGTATCTTGTCAGGATATTATCTGGTTAAATATATTGAGATTGAAACATATATAGTTTGGTTTTGAAATCAGGGACGGTCTCTATAATAATTTTGATACGGCACCCTGTAATTGGTTACTTCAGTAAATTTTCAAGGCCTGACATATTTACCGAGTTGTTTTTCAAGTATATCCTGTTCAGCTTTTGAAAGAGCTGTAATCCCTATCGGGGGATATTTTGCAACGTTTTTTTTAACTTTCTGGTAGAGGATTAAAGACTTTTTCAGACCGAAAAATGATTTTTTAACATAAAATTTTGCAAGTGCGATTTTTGGTATTTCAATAGCCCTTTTTTTCCTTCCGAGGGGACGAATTGGATAATACCGCAGAATTATTCTGTCGGTATCATCGCTGAAATAGAAATAATTCAGATCAAGAAAAAAAACAAAAATGATAATGAACAGGTAAAGAGAAGCGGCAATCACTATCAGGTGAGATCTTTCGAGTCCATGAAAGGGTTTATTGAACCATTTTGATCCCAGGAAAAATATGATGGCTATGGCAAAGAAAATTGCCAGGATCATTTTCCACAGGTATACCCTGATGGTTGTTTTTTTATTATCAAACTTCATATTAAGATCATTTGATGCTTTTCCGTCTTTTCCTCTCCTGTATGATCATGTTCATCTCCCTGCCTGTTTGTCCGGCTATTGATGTATTTTCCTCTGTTCTTCTTATCAGGTAGGGCAGTACACTTTTAACGGGTCCATAAGGTAAATATTTTGCAGCATTATATCCCTGATGCGCAAGATTAAAAGTAATATGGTCGCTCATACCGTACAGCTGGGAAAAATAACACCTTGGATCATTTTTTGCCAGCCCATGTTTTTCCATTAGTTGCACCAGGTGGAGGCTACTTTTTTCATTATGGGTACCATTGAAGATGGATACACGGTCGATATTCTCAACTGCAAAAGTAAGTGCATGATCAAAATCCCTGTCAGTGCTTTCTTTGTCGGGGTGGATAGGTGATGGATAGCCAAGTTGTTCAGCCCGTTCCCGTTCCTTTTCCATATAGGCACCACGAACAAATTTAATGCCCAGGAAAAATTTTCTGGAGCGGGCTAATTCAAGGTCACGACGGAAAATATCCATCCTGTCACACCTGTACATCTGGTAAGTATTATATACAATCGCCTTCTCCCTGTTATATTCTTCCATCATTTCCATAACCACCTCATCGATGAATTTCTGGTAGCAGTAGTCTTCAGCATCAACCATGATAGGGACATTCAGATCGTATGCTTTTTTGCAGAGGGCATCAATCCTATTCCTGAAATTGTCCGCTTCTTTTTCCTGTTCCGTTGTTAAGGATTCACCGGCACTTTTTTTTTCAAGTATTTCACTGATTGCGAAAGCTGTTGGTTTGAACACCGTAAAAGGAATAAACTCATTTTTTGCAGCATTGTCAATCGTTCTCAATGTTTCATCCAGAGCGACCTGTATCTCAGCAGGATCCTCCTTTCCTTCAACGGAGTAATCGAGAATAGATTTAACGTTATACTGGCTGAGCCTTGCAACTGCTGGCAGACAGTCTTCAATGGTTTCACCCCCGCAGAAGTGTCTGTATATAGTAGGTTTAACGATCCATTTTATTGGGAAATGAATATTTATTGCCAGTCTGGATAATAAGCCGCCGAGCCTGACAAGTTTTTTGTTAGAGATTGCCCTGAAAAGCCAGTAGGCCTTATCCAGGTCCCTGTCAGATTTAATCCTGAAGGCTATTTCGGTACTTTCAAATGATACCATAGTGTGAATTCAATTAGGAACATTGTATGATATAGCCGGGGATATTGGTGTTTATTTCTTCACAGAGACGTACCACGGCGTTTCTCTGCAAAGAAAATGCCGTACAATAAATTATGAATCTTTTTATTACAACAGATTTATATCAAAGTAAAATGGTGAACAGAAAATAACCAATGATAAAGATCAATTCTGATGATTTTTAATACTTTTAACTGATAAACAATTATCCTGAAGCCGGATAACCAGATTTTGAACCTGTGGCACGAACATATTGTTAATTGATGGAATACAGCATTATTAAACCTGATCCCAGGCTGCAGGGCGAGATATCCTTGCCAGCTTCAAAGAGTATCAGCAATCGGTTACTGATTATACAGGCACTATCATCAAAGGAATTTCGTATCACGAATTTATCTGATAGTGATGACACACGTGTACTTGAAAATGCTTTACAAGGTGATGGAAAGATCATTGATATTGGACATGCAGGTACATCAATGAGGTTTTTGACAGCTTACCTTTCCATTACGGAGGGGGAGAGGGTATTAACCGGTTCAGAACGTATGAAAGATCGTCCCATTGGAGAACTTGTAGCTGCTTTGAGGGAACTGGGTGCTGATATCCGTTATCTTGAAAAAAATGGATATCCTCCTCTCATGATAAGGGGTAGAAAATTGAAAGGCGGCAGGCTGGTCATCGATAGCAGTCTTAGCAGCCAGTTCATCAGTGCCCTTCTGATGATTGCGCCGGTACTGGATGAGGGACTCCAACTAAGACTCACCGGGCATACCGTATCATCAGCCTATATCAATCTTACACTTAAGCTGATGGAATCTTTCGGGATCAGCTATCGTTGGAGTGGTGATCAGATAACCATCCGGGCACAGGAATACAGGCCATGCGATACAGCTGTTGAGGCCGATTGGAGTGCAGCATCCTACTGGTATGAAATGGCAGCACTGGCGGAAGAACCGGATCTTTTGATCAGGGGTTTATCATCCCGAAGTTTACAGGGGGATTCAGTATTATCTGAAATCTGCAAAGATTTTGGTATACATACGGAATACCTTCATCATGGTATAAAAATAACCGGCAGTTTCAGACCTGTGGCCAGGTATAACCATAATTTCAGCGATCATCCCGATCTGGTACAGACATTTACTGTACTGTGTTGTTTAAGGAATATCCCTTTTCGTTTCGCCGGCACGGAAACTTTGAGGGTAAAAGAGACGGACCGGATCATGGCACTGGCACAGGAACTGTCTAAATTTGACATCCGGATTCGTTCATCCGGTGATGGAAGAGGAATTGATTTTGATGGTAGGTCTCCACTAAAAGTTGGCCGGGTCAGCATAGATACTTACCAGGATCACAGAATGGCAATGTCTTTTGCCCCGGCTGCCATGCTGGGATATCGATTAGATATTCAGGATCCGGATGTAGTGAGTAAGTCCTATCCTGGTTACTGGGAAGATTTGCGGTCTGTTGGATTTGAAATAATATAAGGCAGATTATCTTTTTGTTTTAAAAAATTCTTTCATCAGCCCTGCACATTCCTTTTCCAGCACACCGGGGATAACTTTTGTGTCGGGATGGAGAATACCCTGGATTATTCTTGAAAATCCTGCTTTTGGATCAGCCGCACCATAGACAATTTTGGGAATCTGTGCCCAGCAGGTTGCACCTGCACACATAACGCATGGTTCTAATGTTACATAGAGGGTTGCTTCATTCAGGTATTTTGCTCCCAGGGAATTTGTTGCCGAAGTGATGGCGAGGATTTCAGCGTGCGCCGTAACATCATTCAACAGCTCTGTCATGTTATGAGCGCGGGCAATAATCCTGTTTTGTATAACAATCACAGCGCCAACAGGAACTTCATTTTCATTGGCAGCCATACGTGCTTCCCTGATAGCTTCTTGCATGAAGTATTCATCGGTAAATAATTTACTTAGCTTTGGTGACATTAGTTTTTTATTAATTTCGCAATTTAAAAATAAACTATCAGAAATATGTACAGAACACACACTTGTGGTGAATTAAGATCGGAACACCGGGGGAGCCGTGTTACTCTTGCCGGCTGGGTTCAGCGGTCAAGAGATCTTGGTGGGATGACTTTTGTTGATTTGCGTGATCGGTATGGGATCACGCAACTTGTATTCAATATGGATATCAACAGGGAATTATGCCAGCATGCGAGGAAGCTTAGCCGCGAATTTGTAATCCAGGTATCCGGGAAAGTTGCGGAAAGGAGCAATAAAAACCCTAAAATCCCAACCGGTGATATTGAAATACTGATTGAGGAACTGAATATACTCAATCCTGCGGTAATTCCTCCTTTTACCATTGAAGATGAGACGGATGGAGGAGATGATCTGCGGATGAAATACAGGTATCTTGATCTGAGAAGGCCTATCATGAAAAAGAATATTATGCTGAGGCACAGGATGGCGCAGGAGGTCAGGAAATATATGGATTCACAGGGATTTATTGAAGTTGAGACACCCGTTCTTATCAAGACAACACCTGAAGGTGCAAGGGATTTTGTGGTCCCGTCAAGGATGAACAGGGGGCAATTTTATGCCCTTCCCCAGTCTCCACAGACCTTCAAGCAATTGCTGATGGTAGCCGGGTATGACAGGTATTTCCAGATCGTGAAATGTTTCAGGGATGAGGATCTGAGAGCAGACAGGCAACCTGAATTTACCCAGATTGATTGTGAGATGGCTTTTGTCGAGCGGGATGACCTGCTTGATGCTTTTGAGGGATTAGCAAAACACTTATTTAAAACCATTCTTGGCGTGGAGGTTAATTACAGTTTCCCCAAGCTGCCATATGATGAAGCCATGGAGAATTATGGAACGGATAAGCCCGACCTTCGCTTTGATATGTTGATACATGATCTGACCACTCTCGCAAAAGGTAAGGGTTTCGGTATTTTTGATGAAGCGGAATACATTGGCGCCATATGTGCCGTTGGGTGTTCAGAATATTCGAGGAAAGAAGTGGATGCGATCACTGCATTTGTCATGAGGCCACAGATTGGAGGGAAAGGACTGATCTCCGTGAGAATAAACAGTGATGGTACCATTAAGTCATCTGTTGATAAATACTATCAGCAGGAAGATCTGCAATCATGGGTGGATATGGCTGGTGCGCGGCCCGGGGATCTGTTACTTCTGATGGCCGGTAACAGGCATGCTACATTAAAAGCTCTTGGTGAACTCAGGCTGGAGATGGGTAACCGTCTTGAATTACGTCCTGACGACCTGTACAAACCACTATGGGTAGTTGATTTTCCATTACTTGAATGGGACGAGGGAACCGGAAGATATTATGCGATGCATCATCCGTTCACCTCCCCCAAGCTGGATGATATGGATAAATTTGCCACCGACCCGGGAAAAGTTAAAGCCAATGCTTACGACCTGGTTATTAACGGTGTTGAGATTGGAGGAGGATCTGTGAGAATTCATGATGAAAATCTTCAGAAACTGATGTTTAAGAATCTCGGATTATCTGAACGTGAGGCAAAGGAAAAATTCGGATTCCTGATGAATGCTTTCCGTTATGGTGCTCCTCCTCATGGAGGTATCGCTTTCGGATTTGACAGGTGGGTAGCATTATTTGCTGGGCTTGATTCAATCAGGGATGTCATAGCATTTCCTAAAAATAATGCAGGCAGGGATGTCATGATCGATACACCATCAGCTATTTCAGAGGAACAGTTTGATGAGCTGGGGATCAGGTTAACCGATTGAATTATCGGATGGTAAAGGATGAATGCCCGGCTCCTATATTACCTTTCGGGTCCACACCCTCAAGCGAGATGTTAAAAACACCTGTCCTGTCGGAGCTGAAAAAAACTGCTTCAGCGTACCCGAGCGAATCGGTGACGATTGTTGGTGTCCAGAATAATGTTATCCGGTCATCCGGATAAAGGTAATCGAATTCTGTTCCATATTTTGGTGAATAAAATTCCTTTGGATTATAATATCCGAGCATTTTAAATTCGAGGATACCTTTTTTCATAAATCTGCCCCTTTTGGTATAAATTGCGATAACACCATTTGCCCCTCTTGATCCATAAATAGCTGTACTAGGCCCCTTTAATATTTCTATTCTTTCGATATCATATGGATTAACGGCCCCAACAGCTTCGACGTTTACTGGCACACCGTCGACGAGGTACAACGGTTCAGTACTTGCCATAAATGAATTGATGCCCCTGATCTGGATAGAATTACCTGTAACAGATACTCCCGGCACTCTTCCCTTAATGATTTCAAATACATTTGGATAGGTTGCCAGATTATCATCAACATAGATTACATTATCCGGTTCTCCGTGGATACCTTCAATCCTGGGATTATCCGGATCCGGTTGAGGTTCCTCATAAGGTCTGAAAGCATTTGTACCGGTAATAGCCATTTCCTTGGTGTAGCTTGTATAGAGTACACCTGATTCAGGAAATTCTGCCTCATCAATATGGATGATCAGATTTTTTCTGCCACTGGGCCTGGAGGCAGTGATTTCAACGTTCACGGTATCTTTATAATCAGGAAGATAAAAAACATACTTTCCTTTATCATTTGAGCGAGCATAATAAATGTCATTAAAGTTACTCTTGACAGTTAATGTTACAGGTATATTTTTAAGGGGAATATTAAAAAATTCCCTTGTTATTTTTCCCTGAACGGATAATCCCTTTTCGACCGGGTAATTAATTTCCAGAGGAATTTCTGCTATTACGTTATTCCAGACAAATCGCCTCCAGCCCTGTGTCATCATCAGCAGATCGAGAGCCTGCCGTGTCTCCGGCGTGTTCTTTTCAAAATAATAACCGGGATTCTGTATTCTTCCTTTCAAATCGGAGACAAGTAATAAATAACTTGAAATACCCGAATAAAAATCACCTGAAAAGTTATTCATTTCCCGATCCGATACAGCAAGTGAGAAATTCCCTTCAACAGGGTTATTATCTTTATCCCGGATAGTGATCTTCAGTGAGATTTTTTGACGTGTCCCATATATTTCTTTATCTGGTTCGATATCGACATTCAATAAATCGTTGTGATTGACAAATACAAGTCTTTCACACAGTGGTTGTGATCTGTTGTCAAAGAGGGTGAGATTTAGAATCCCTGTGGGGAATAAGTCTGCAGGGATTTTGATCTCAGCCTGTCCTGATTCCAGCCTTATGTTGCTGTGATAAAAGATATGCCCTCTGGTATGACCGATAAGAATTAATTCAGGGTCTGTGAAGGTGCTGTTGATTTTGACCAGAATCTCTTTATTACTTCTATTATTTACATCAAGAATATACCCTGAGGGAAGTGGTTCAGGGAGGTTGATTTTTTCTTTTCTGTTATTTTCCAGGTTAACCAGGGCATAATACTTTTCATTTACTTCAGGATTTATTCTAAATTCACCCATTCCCTGGTGATAGGTGTTAAATTCCGTAATCCGTTCTTCTTTTTTGTTAAAGATTTCACCATGGACTTCCACACCAAGTCCCAATTCGTTAATTGCCTTGAATGCTACCCGGCTTTCAATTCCATCAACGAGATACCCACCTTCCGGGAAAAACTGGATATCGGTTTTGCCTGATTTTCTGATACTTTTCTTTTTAAGCTTCTTATTAGCCAGCTTTTCATCCCTGTACAGTTGATCGGAAAAATCAGGATTCATCACACTGATCTGTCGACGGAAGAAAAAATCATCACCAAAATTTCTCATCCAGTTGCTGTATGCCCTGATCTCATACAGTCCTGTTGGGATACTATCGAATATTGTAAAATCACCATGGGCATAACCATTTTCCATTTTCAGTAAGCGGGTCATGGTAGTCTGACCAAAGGAATTCACGAATTCTACGATGAGCGTGTTGCAATGTGAACTGGGTATGTGTGTCGTTGCATCAAGGAAATAAACTGAGAACCAAATATTTTCACCGGCCTGATAGATCTGTTTATCGAAGTGCATATATACTTTCTGCTGCGGATATTGTTTATAGTATGTATTAAGTTTTTCAGGGATATCGGTGGCGGGTTTTACCGGTACTATTTTCACTTCCCGGAAGGAAACAAAAATAATTCCCAGGAGGATAATAATCCCCAAAACAATAAGCCGTATTTTTCTTTGAATCATATATGCCGAATCCGACTACAAAAATAGGATGATTGCTTGTCTTAACCAACAAAATTATCCCATTTTTACCAGTTTTTCCCAATATTCGAGAGCCCTTCTTGTATGAGGGATGACAATCGTCCCTCCCACCAAGATGGCAACGGCAAATATCTCCATCAATTCAGATGTTGCCAGGTTTTTTTCATGACATTTTTCAAGATGGTACTTCACACAATCATCGCATCTCAGGACCATTGAACAGGCCAATCCAATCATTTCCTTTGTTTTGGCATTCAACGCACCATCCAGATAAGTGTTGGTATCAAGGTTAAAGATACGCTTGATGGTCATGTTATCCTGAGCAAGGATCCTCTGGTTCATTTTTTCACGGTATTCCCTGAACTCATGAACTAAATTATTCATTTGGATAGGATTTTGAATTAAATAAATATAATATCAATTTTATAATTTTGCACCGGGATTTTAAATGGAATGATGAATGGAATGATGAATGGAATGATGAATGATGAATGAAGAAGGATGAAGAATGGGATAGTAAATCTAAATGAACCAATATTCCATCATTCCAATATTCCAGTCTTCCTACAGGGTAATAATTTATTTTTCAGCCGGATCAGTAATAGGGGCGAAATTAATAATCTGTTCATTTTAAATAAAGCGAAATATGTCAGGACACAGTAAATGGTCGACCATAAAAAGAAAGAAAGGGGCTACTGATGCCAGGAGATCAAAGATCTTTTCCAGGGTATCGAAAGAGATTAATATTGCTGTCAGGGAAGGGGGATCAGACCCGGATAATAATTCCAGGCTGCGGCTTGCGATTGCAAATGCAAGGGGCGTGAACATGCCAAAAGATAATATTGAAAGGGCAATCAACAGTGCGGATAAAAATGATTCTGATCTTCAAGAAGTTACATATGAAGGTTATGCGCCAAATGGCATTGCGCTGTTCATTGAATGTATGACGGATAATCATAACAGGACAATCAGTAATATAAGATCTATTTTTAACAGGCGGGGGGGCAGTCTTGGTATTTCCGGTTCAGTGGGGTATATGTTTGACAGAAAGGGTGTATTTACAATTTCAAAGGGTGATTTTGATTCCGAGGAATTTGAGCTTGAAATAATCGATGCGGGAGCAGAAGATATTGAAGAAGAAGGCGACATATATGTTATTACTACTTCTCTTGAGGATTTCGGGAAGGTACAGAAAAAGCTTGAAGAGATGAAAATAACGCCGGATACTGCAGAGCTTCAAAGGGTTCCAATGGAAACCAAAAAGCTTGAGAGCGGTGAGGCAATAAAAATATTACGTCTCATTGAGGAATTTGAAGAACTGGATGATATTCAGAATGTGTATCACAATTTGGAGATCACCGATGAACTGATGGTAACTTTGGAGGAGAAATAGTAACCGGTTTTAGAAGAAGGTTAAAGCTGAGGCTAAGGCTAAGGGGGAGTGGTGTTACGGGTATGGAGAGCTAGATACAGGTTTTCGGTAGCAGGTTTAATGAGAAAGCCAAGGCCCATACTTCTGTTAAAACTCAGGGAGGCAAGGATTTATGATTTAAGAAGTTATTCTGCTACCAAAATATGAATCTGTTATTTTTTTGATATATAACTCACGACTCACGATCTTCGATTTTCTTTTTATCGATGGTTCCTCTTAGGAGAAGGAAGCTGCCGAAGATCATAAGGGAGAGGACGAAAAAAATCCTGCCGACGGTAAAAACGAGACTATCCACATTGATCCAGCCATAGGTGGCGTAAAGCAGTCCACCGATTATTGCCATCCAGCCAATAAACCTGGGAAGATAACCTGTCCGGGCAATCAGCAGTCCGAGTATGACTGAGCTGACTCCTGCCAGGGTATAGGTAAGGAGCTGAAGATTGGTTTTGGTTATCAGGATGTACAGTGCCACAGGGATCAGCACCTGTGATTCATCCTCAGCGGTTTCAAGGAGTTCACGGATAAGATAGATAATACTGAATCCGGAACCTGCGTATAAAAGATAGGTAATACCTGTTGCAGAGATAAGAAAAGCGGCAATATAGGAAGAGGATCGTCCGTGTGGCAGGAATGTAATCAGGATAAAAGGACCGAGTATGATTATCAGGATGGAGTTTATGAACCATATGAATGTGTTAACATTTAACTTTTGAATATTTTCCTGGAGGAACAGCAGGTCATCGTGGATATTTGTTAATTCAGGTTCTATATCCATTTGTGTAAGGATTGCTGCAACCACGAAGAAGGAAATAATAATGGCGAGCATACCGGCAAGCCTTTCAACCTTCCTGTTAGCATTTTTTGTAAAAGAATTTTTCTTCGTCATTTCAGCATGATAGGGACACACAAATATTAAGAATCTGCAACTGGTTATTTACGCTGTTCACGCACAAACACCCTTGAATTGGAGCTAAACAAAAAGTCTGAAGATTCAATTATTACAGGAGCAGCAATGGTTTTTTCCTTATCGAGGGAGGTTGCCTTACCGGTTACCAGGATTCCAACTTTTCCTTTCAGATCGATATTTCCGGCATCATCCGGATAGATGATTTCACCGGCCTGAAGCCACAGTCGAAATTCTTTCTGTTGCCAGTCATTATAAGGTTGTTTGGTGCTCAGAAGATTCATAGCAAATCTTGTACAGGCAAATTTCCACAGGCGTTCTTCCAGGTCTTTAGAATCTTTCATGATTCCTTTCATTCTGGATGTGCTCATCCACAGGACTGTCACAGGTGATTCGGCGGTGACGGTGGCTGTTCTAGGCAGGCCTGTCAGCACAGCCATTTCTCCGATCACGCTTCCCGGTCCAAGAATATCCATTACTTTGTTGTGCACGGAAATTTTCACCTGGCCTCTGACAACTACGAAGAGGCCATCACCCGGTCCATTTTCTTTTACCAGTGTAGCATCAACAGCATATATCCTGTTCTGGAATTCATTCACCACCCTTTCAAATATTTTCTCATCCAGGCCGGCGAGCCAGGATATTTCACGTAACAGTTCAACGGGTTTTGGTAATTCCAGGGATGGTGGGGAATCCATCAACATTTTCATACGCTCTTCAATACCCGATACGATCTTATGTGCTTCTTCAGAGTCGATCCTTCCTTTATTCAAAAGCCTTTCGACCATTCTCTGTTCGTAATTCAGTACTGACCGGATTGCCTGGCGTGTGGCAATGGCATTATAGATCTCAGGATATGAATTTCTCAGGTTTCTGAGGAAGGTTAGGCCATGAATTTTATTTTCATTGATTTCTGCCTCGATAATGACAAGGTTTTCCGGATCGACTGATCCACTTTCTTCATCCTGGGCGATAGCCATGTTTTCAAGTAATTTGAGGTTTTCTTCCTGTGCATAGACGAATCCGCGTGCTGAATCGTAACTGACGGCCAGGCGTTCGAAGAAAAGGCGCTGCGAAAGACGTCGTATTACAGGTATTGCTTGAAGTTTACCAAGGATTTTTGGAGTTTTCCATTCCTGTTCGAGGTCCTTTCTTTTTGCAAGGGAGACCAGTCCCCCCTCATCCATGATTTCATTGATTGCATCAGATAATCTTCTCACAGCCATTGGCCCGAGCATTCCTTCACTAAACTGGTTCCAGTAAGAACTTTTTTCCCTTTCCAGTATCCTGCGTCTTGTTTCTGCAACTGTTGATTCCAGTTTCATTTCTTCCTCTGTCCCGCTTTCTACTTTTTCAGGCAAATATTTTTCTACAACATCCCAGTTTGCCCTGTTGAGGAAACGATCCTTTTTAAACTTATTAATTGAATTTTCGGTACTTGTACGAAGATAATTTTTAGACATCAGCATCATCAGTGCTTTAGCCGGGGCGACTTTGGTTAGACCCAATCCTTCAACCAGGAATTTTATCGTTGTTGCATTGATCAGCAGGGTTAAGGTTACCAGTCCGGCAGTAAGAAAAAGAAAATCATCCCTTACAGGGCCAGGTATACTTGCTTCTCCTGCAACGATAAGGGCAAGTGCCAGACCAATGGCCCCGCGGAGGGCACCATACCATAGTACCGTAGCATTTTTAGTTGTTAAACCATACCCGGATTTTCTCATCAGGGGGTACAGAAGGGCAATGACAATTACCCTTACAATGTGGATGCCGATATAGATGATAAATAAAGCCAGGACATCACGACCGGTAAATTGTGTCCTGTTAGCAATAACCACACCTACAATCAGAAAGATAAGAGTGTTGGCGATAAATGCGGCCAGCTCCCAGAATTCATGAAGGAAGTGTTCTACTTCAGGACTTATCCGCGTTCTTCCCACACTTGCCATAACCAATCCAAGTGCTACCAGGCCAAGAACACCTGATACATGAAAAAAATGTTCAGCAACAAAGAAAGTGAGATAGGCGGCGGCAATGATAACAGTAATTTCAATAAGGGCATCATTAAAAACTTTCCGGACCCATGAGATGGTTATCCAACCAAATACCAGGCCAACAAGTGTGCCACCGGCAGCTACCCGGATAAATTCAATAATCGGTGAAGTATCATTTCCACTGCCTGTTACGGCCAGAAGGAATACCATAAAAATCACGATTGCTGTTCCATCATTCAACAATGATTCCCCTTCAATGAGGGTTCCAAGTTTCTTACTCGCTCCAAGTTCTTTCAGCAGGGCAACAACAGCAACCGGATCAGTGGCACTTACCACAGTTCCGAACAGCAAAGCAAGCATCCATCCCCATTCCTGGAAACCAAAACCGATTCCTTTCAGCCCCATGATGATTGCCCCGGTAAGAAGAAGTGCCACAATAATTCCCGGAACAGCAAGAAGGGTGGCATTGGTGAAAATTTTCTTAAATGTATGAACATCCATAGCGAAGGCAGCCTCGAAAATCAGGGTAGGCAGGAAAACATATAATATCAGGTGGGGATCAATATTACCAGCCCAGGTAATGGACTCATTTAAAAAGCTAACATTCAGGCTGAATAGTCCAAAGTTCCATAATTCAAACCAGCCAAGTCTGTTGGCGGCACCAAGGCCCAGCCCAATAATAAGCAGGGAAACTGTAAAGGGAACAGGCAACTTTCTTAACCAGTGCCGTGTAGCAGCACCGATAATCAATGCGATAATCACAAACAATAATGGATACATATTACTTCCCTCATGCTCACCACCATGTTCTTCTTCAGCATGTTCTTCAGCTGCTGAACCCTGTTCAGCATGGGTTTCCTCAGACTCTATTTCACCAGGATGTTCTTCCACATCCCGGATCGTATGAGAATCAGGTAAATCTTCGGAAATAATATCTGAATCCTCATGATGTATCGTATCGCTCATTTGAAATACCGGCTGATCATTCATACTCTTGTTTGATGTTGAAGAGTAAGAAAAAGATGGTAATACAATCATGCATATGGAAAGACTGATAAAGGCAATAATCCTGTTCATTCTGTTTAAGTTTGAATTAGGCTGTCAGAAATAAATGTATTCACAATATTACAAAATAAAATATTTATTGATAAAGTTACTTGTTTAATGGGCGGATGCAACAATTAATAATGGATTTATGAGCTGACTGCCGGAGGAATACTGCCACCTGCCTAATCCTCTCAATGAAGCTGTATGATCAGTACGAATGCGAAACAGCTTAATATATCAACGATGCCTCTAAAGTCAGTTTCGTTCATAACAATGCAGATCAATTTTTTGATTAATTTTGCATCTGGATTGACAAAATATCTAAATGAAAGTATATATTCTGACATTTCTGTTGTTAACAGTTTGTGTTATTTCCGGATCTGCCCAACCTGGAAGTAATTTTACCAATCAGCCAGATATTTATCAAAGACTGTTTACCAACAGGACTGGAGCAGGTGATATTAAAATTGTACGGGACCAGAAGCTTGATGAAATATTTATGGAATACCTTGAGATAAACCGGCATCGAAACGGCATACCCTGTTACTGGATCAGGATTTATTCCGGGTCAGGCCATGATGCACGTGAAAGGGCATATCAGGCGAAGGCAAAATTCCTAAAGAAATATGAAGGGATAAAAGATAAAGTCCTGTATGATGATCCCAATTTCAAAGTATATGTCGGGGGATACAGGATAAAAAGTGATGCACTTAAGCTATTAAAACTGATTCAAAAGGATTTCCCGACATCCTTCATTGTGTATGATATTATTGACTTTCCAGATGTTCAGACACCAAATATAAGTAAAGATTGAATGAGTGACCGGATTAATCATGAGTGCGGGATTGCCCTTATCAGATTGTTACAACCCCTTGAATATTATCAATACAAGTATGGCAGCTGGAGATATGGCCTGAATAAGTTATACCTGTTGATGGAAAAACAGCATAACCGAGGTCAGGATGGTGCAGGAATTGCATGTATTAGTTTTGATATTCCTCCCGGTGAAAAATATCTTCACAGATACAGGTCTGCTAATGAGTCTGCATTAAATGATGTCTTCGGAAAAATATCTGCTGAAATCAGAAAAGTTGAGAGGAAATCACCGGAGCTTGTAAACAATCCAAATTGGGCAAAGGAAAACCTTTCCTTTGCCGGCGAGGTATACCTGGGCCATCTCCGGTATGGCACCTTTGGAAAGAACGGGGTTACCAATGTTCACCCGGTCTGGCGGCAGAATAACTGGCAATCCAGGAACCTCGTCATTGCAGGGAATTTCAATCTGACCAATGTTGATGAACTATTTCAAATATTAATCGAACTGGGGCAACACCCGAAAGATTTCTCTGATACTGTTACCATTCTTGAAAAGATTGGTCATTTTCTCGATCAGGAAAATCAAAGGTTATTCACGGAATTCAAGAATAAAGGTCACAGCAATCAGGAGATTTCTGAATTGATAGCCAGAGATCTTGATGTGGCCGGCATTCTCAGGGAATCGAGCAAGCGGTGGGACGGAGGATTTGTCATTGCAGGCCTGATTGGACATGGCGATGCATTTGTATACCGCGATCCTCATGGTATCAGGCCAGCTTATTACTACCAGGATGAGGAAGTGGTGGTTGTAACATCAGAAAGGCCTGTCATACAGACAGCTATGAATACCGATTATGAAAATATTAAAGAAGTTGAGCCAGGCCATGCATTGGTTATAAAAAGGGATGGAAGAGTGACTATGGACCAGGTACTGGGGCCATATGAGAAAAAAGCCTGCTCTTTTGAGAGGATTTATTTTTCAAGAGGGACCGACAGGGATATTTACCAGGAAAGGAAGAAACTTGGTGAGTTACTTACTGATGATATCCTGAAAGCTGTTGATTATGACCTGGACCATACAGTGTTTTCTTATATTCCCAATACGGCAGAATCGGCTTTTTATGGTATGATAGGGAGCATTGAAAGATATATGAATAAAGAGAAAGAAAAAATAATACTCGAAAGGGGGAAAGATCTTTCTGAAGATGAGATCAGGGAGATCGTCAACAAAAGACCGAGGGTTGAAAAAATTGCAGTAAAGGATATCAAACTCAGAACCTTTATCTCAAAGGATGAAGGCAGGGATGACCTGGTGGGACATGTTTATGACATTACTTATGGTACGATCAGGAAAAAAGTAGATAATCTTGTTGTTATAGATGATTCAATTGTACGGGGAACCACCTTAAGACAGAGTATTCTCAGGATACTGGACAGGCTGGAGCCGAAAAGGATTGTGATCGTATCTTCCTCTCCCCAGATACGTTATCCTGACTGTTACGGCATAGACATGGCAAAACTATCTGATTTCATCGCTTTTCAGGCTGCTATCAGTCTGCTGAAGGAAACCGGGCAGGAACAGATGATTAACAAAGTTTATAACAAAGCAAAGGAACAAATAGCTCTGCCGAAGGAAGAAGTCATTAATTACGTAAAGATGATTTATGAATCCTTCACCTATGAGCAGGTATCGGATAAAGTTGGTGAGTTGTTAAGATCAAAGAATATACGGGCAGAGGTCAGGATTGTTTACCAGACAGTTGAAAATCTGCACAGGGCATGTCCCAACCACAAAGGTGACTGGTACTTTACCGGTGATTATCCCACACCGGGAGGTAACAAAGTGGCCAACAGGTCATTCATAAATTATATTGAGGGCAGGAATGAGCGGGCGTATTAATCCGGACGGCGGACTGTATTGAATATCACAGGACTGCTCTATGAGATAATTATTTAAGCATGTTTATTGCCCATTCCAGTTGCTTATCCCTTCCGTCTGCCAGATCGTCTTTTGTTTGTTGAACCAGGATATCCGGGGCAACACCAATCCATTCCCAGGGTAAACCATCATAACGGCGAAAATCCGCCGTACCAACCAGAATTTTTTTCCCACCTGGGAGCTCATATTCAGCGGGAACTTCAACAGTTGATCCTGCAGAGGCTCCGGCTGTAGTATCCCCGACAACAGTAACCGTTGCTACCTGTTTCATTATTTCAGGGAAATAATCTCCTGAGCTGACACATACACCATTGATTATGACAACAACCGGATTAGTATATTGAAAAGGGCCCTGAGGCTCAAGAGGTGATTGCTTGATCCGTTCGCCAAGCAAATAATAATCAGGTTTTTCAAGTGGGGAAGTTATAAATCGGTGAACAACTGTTTCCACCTGATAGAATCCACCCCCGTTATTATGCCGGATATCCAGTATAAGCGCTTTTGTATTTCTGACATATTCAAGTGCTTCATAGAAAGGATCTTTAAAGTTTTCAATATTGAAGCTGCCAATATAAATATACCCGATGTTCCCGGGAATTACTTCATACTCAAAATTCCCTTCCCCATTGACTCTTAATTCCTTATCAAAATAGTTTCTGACAACAGAAGGATCGTAAGCATATTGATCTTTCACCCATCTTGGTGCCCGATAGGTCGCAATCATATTACCTCCGGTAGTTTTAATATGCACATGCATATCTTTTAATTCACCCAGCATATCAATCAGCACTGTATATATTTCATCACCTCTGGATTGCTCTGCCCTGGGTTTATAAACCATGTATATACTATCCCAGTTAATCTTTTTAAATTCAAGATAGGGATAAATGGTATTTACTCTATCCCAGGCTGCTTCAAAATCTTCTGCATTATTCTCTGATCCTGCCGGTTTGACGATCATATCTTCGCAGCCGGTCAATATAATGGCAGAGATCAATAATATCAGTATTTTTACATCTGCCATGATTAAAATGTATAGTTTAAAGAGATGATCAGGTTATTGCTGGATGCAATATATGGATCCCATTTATGAATGCGAACAAGATCAAATCTATATCTCAATGCAGCTGAAACTTTATTTACAAGGTAATAGCGCATGGAAAGGTCAAAATCAAATTTTGTTGCGGTAATAACAGAGAGTAAAGCAGGACCCGGTTCGTTCTCATACCTTCGTTCATCGTAGTCCTTCCCGGAAAACGAAAGCAAAGTTGACCGTATCAATCCTTCTATCCTGAGTTTTTTATTTACCGGGCAGATAAATTCAGCATTTATCGCTAAAGATCCAATAATACCAAATGTTTTTGGAGAAATGAATGTTCCCGGCTGTGCAAAATTGTAGTTAATATTATAAAAGAAAAATTGAGCTGAAGGTCCCACATAAGCATATACATTTCTGGAGAACAAGGGGAAATTTCCAACAGGATAAATAAAATCCTGATTAAAAGCGAATTGCATTACTTCTGCAGAGATCTTGTTATTTTTAATATTGCTTGAATTACGATACTCAAATTCTAACCGGAATGCGTTTTTGTTATGAAACCGTACCCATTCCAGATTAAGATAAGGTAAAGTACCTGAGTATTTTTCTTTTGATATATATTCATCCTTTACGGAAAATAACCCCTGGCCATATCCAACCAGAATACCTGATGGAAATACAGTTTTATGGTCCGTGGTCTCCTGCCCTGGCGATTCCCAAGCCAATAAAAACATGCAGGCGAAAATGATGATTACTGATTTTGTTTTCACGGTATTATAGTTTATGTGAATCTACATATAAGGTGGCTTGTAATATTCAAGTGATTGTATATTGTGACGCATACTGAAAGGTTTGACATATTTTTCCATGAAAAGCACTCCAAAACAGCCGATTAGTGGATCATACCCATATATAAACAGATTTTCCCGATTCTTACAAGACAGAGCTGTGGTATTAATAAATTCAGGATGAAAAGAAAATTTTGTCATGATTGATCCAAGAATGAATGTTTTATCATCCAATGAATAAAGACAACTTATTCTTTACGGGGTTGCAAGGGAATGCAGAAAAATGATCCGTGTTTAATCATTATCACTCTGGGGGATCGGGATCATAGCCCCTGATATGCCGTTCCACTTTCTGGGCATAGAGGTCATTAATGGTGATCATCATGGCTGTTTCCTCGACATTCCCGAAGTAAGGATTATTAACTGTCCCGAAAGTTTTCAGGGAAGGAGACAGGTTCATATATGCATTGATAAGGGGGGGAATATTTTCACCAAAAACCCGCACACTCTGTGAAAGGATCCTGTAATCCTCCATATAGGTTTCGCCGGTAAAGATCTTTTTCATTTCATCGACATCGATATCTGTCTGAAGGGGTTCTTTTGAAGTGACAAGATTTTCATTATCAGGAAAATGTTTTTCCAGGAAATAGAGTATGAGGTTCCTGGCACGCTTATTATAATTTTTATACATGGTCACCT
>Ga0111176_1044_pt1 | contig 24054 bp, 17 predicted proteins | sample DeeMarSWOR324_28_FD_80229 | JGI IMG/M metagenome (GOLD analysis project Ga0111176, IMG submission 80229) | Bacteroides sp. SM23_62_1 | reverse complement strand
TCCCGCCACTTGTAAAACCGCCTGTTTCCAGAATGACGAGCAATGCTTCAACAAGTTCGTAAATATTTATTGGGAATTTATCGGTATCCCAGCCATTTTGATAATCCCCGCGATTTGCATCCATACTGCCCAGCAATCCGGCATCGGCTGCGACCTGGAGTTCATGCTGAAAAGTATGCCCGGCAAGGGTTGAATGATTGATTTCTATATTTAGTTTGAAGTCACCGGCCAGACCGAATTTGTTGAGGAAGCCGATTACTGTAGCAGCATCAAAATCATACTGGTGTTTGGTTGGTAGACATAATTCTCGCCACCAAGTGCGATGGTTGCATCCAGTGCATTCTTAACCTGGGTCGCTGCATAGGTTAAAACATTGAAATCGGGATTTGTTGCAGCACCATTCATATATCTTGGATGAGAAAACAGATTTGCCGTTCCCCACAACAATTTTACTCCTGAAGCCTTTTGTTTTTGTTTTGCATAATCAACTATTATCTGAAGCCTTTTTTCTGATTCAGCTATTGTATCAGCTTCAGCAACAATGTCAAAATCATGAAAGCAATAAAACGGAATACCCATTTTAGTTATGAATTCAAATGCGGCATCCATTTTTTCTTTGCCATGATCAATCGGGTCCTTTGCATGTGACCACGGAAAATCCTTCGTTCCGGCACCAAAAGGATCTTCACCGGTACCTGTAAGGGTATGCCAGTATGCAACGGCAAAACGAAAGTGATCTTTCATAAGTTTTGTTCCAACTTTCCGGTTTTCATCATAATACCTGAAAGCAAGTGGATTGTTAGATTTGGGCCCTTCATACGCGATCTTCTGAATACCCGGAAAAAATTCTTTATTTCCTATTAAATAATTCATAATGAGTTAATTAGATTTATTGTTATGGTAAATGTAGTTTAAGTTGTCTGAGCCAGGCATCATAGGCCTGTTCATAAAGGTCCCTGCAGGCATTATCAGGTTCAATGGTCATGAGTTTTTTCAAATTACTGAAAGCACTATCGAATGTGGTATAGAATCCACACCCGATACCTGCACCTTTTGCTGCACCCTGGGAGCCATCTGTGTCGTAAAGCTCAATAACTGCTCCTGTTAATCCCGCGAGGGATTCCCTGAAAACAGGACTGAGAAACATATTTGTATTACCTGCCCTGATGAAGGAGGGTTTTATTCCGGTATTTTTCATGATTTCCATCCCATAGTGAAAGGCAAAGACTACCCCTTCCTGTGCAGCACGAATGACATATGCATTTGAATGAATATTAAAATTAAGATTTGCGATATGGCAGCCAAGATCGCGGTTATTTAACATTCTTTCTGCACCATTGCCAAACGGAAGGATGGTCAATCCTTTTGCACCAATGGGTACACCACTGGCAAGATCATTCATCTCATCATAATCCACATCTGTATATACCATGTTGTGCTTTAACCAGCTGTATAATATTCCTGTACCGTTTATGCACAACAGGACACCCAGGCGTGGATTATGTTGATCATGGTTGACATGTGCAAATGTATTTACCCTTGACTCAGGATCATATTTGATCTCATCGCTTACACCGTATACAACACCACTTGTTCCTGCTGTTGCAGCTATCTCACCAGGGTTTAACACATTGAGTGAGAAGGCATTGTTTGGTTGATCACCCGCACGGTAGGTAACCGGTATGCCTTCTTTCATTCCCAGATCTTCCGCAACTGATTTTAATAACCTGCCCTGCTCTGAAAAGGTTGGAACAATATCAGGAATCAGATTTTGGTGGATGTCATAATGAGTGAAAAGAAATTCAGCGAGGTTATGTTGTTCAAAATCCCAGAAAATTCCTTCCGAGAGTCCTGAAATTGTTGTGTTAATTTCCCCGGTCATTTTCATCGCAATAAAATCTCCCGGCAGCATGATCTTATATATTTTATCATATGTATCGGGTTCGTTTTCCTTTACCCAGCGCAATTTGGAAGCTGTAAAATTACCCGGTGAATTAAGCAGGGATTGCAAACAACGCTTTTGTCCTATTTTTTTAAATGCCGTATCCCCGACATTCACAGCCCGGCTGTCACACCAGATAATGGATGGCCTGAGAATGTTTTGATCCTTATCAATTATTACAAGCCCGTGCATCTGGTAAGAGATGCCAATCCCAATAATCTTTTCTGCCTGAATTTCAGATTTTGCCATTACATCTCTGATGGCCAGTTTTGTATTGAGCCACCAGTTCTCCGGGTCCTGTTCGGCCCAACCTGCCGACCTGGCAATAATCTCCATTTCATGTTTGGGATAAAATGCGGAGGCAATGGTAGCACTGCTGGTGGCTGAAACTACACTCGCCTTAACTGATGAACTTCCCAGATCAATTCCTAAAAGATACATTTTGAATTATTAAAATAAAGAGTTGAGCTATTAAATAATGCATGTTATTGAATGTTATATTTTTATATCAGGCCGTGCCGCCAACATGGTCTGATATACATCTGATTATCAATGTTATCGTTTTTAATAGCACAGCACGTTATAATTAGTCTTCATATTGTTTGATAATCCTCTGTTTTATCCTTTGGCAGGGTAAAGGTGAAAGTGGTTCCTTTTCCAGGTTCACTGAATACTGAGATATCTCCTCCATGTCGACGGATAAAATCCTGGCAAAGAATCAATCCAAGGCCTGTTCCAGCTTCTCCTTCAGTACCCTGCGTAGAATGAAATTCCTCCAGGCGAAATAGCTTGGGCATATCCTCTGGTGGTATGCCAATTCCAGTATCTGTAATGCTTACAGCGATAAATTTATCCTGATCCTGATATGTTATGGATATTTTACCCCCAATGGGTGTATATTTAATAGCATTATTAAGAAGATTCCGTATCACGGTTTCGGTCATATTCTTGTCGGCATAAACATGAATATTTGCATCAATTTTTGTCGTAATGGTCAATTGTTTCTTTTCAATGGAGACATGAAAAATATGCCGGGTTTCATCAATAATTTGATATAAAGGAAAGACAGATGGATTATATTTGATGGTATCTGATTGTGTACGCGACCATTGAAGAAGATTTTCCAGCAGGTTATGGGCATGATGGGAAGACTCGAAGATCAACCTGATATATTCCTTTTTTTTCTCATCATCGATATCCTTATAGTCTTTGATTAGGAGATCGGAGAAGCCCAGTATGGAATGGAATGGATTTCTCAGGTCATGTGCTATGATAGAGAAAAATTTATCTTTTGTAATATTCAGTTTCTCCAGCGTATCCCGCTGTTTTTCAATTTCTTTTTTCTGCTGGTTAATCATATCCTGGGCCTTCTTCAGTGCTGAGATGTCAGAATCAACGACTACAAACTTGGTAATATTACGTTGACCATCCAGGATTGGTGTGAGGGTGGATTGTGTCCAGATAGTTTTTCCATCTTTATTGATTTCTTCACTCTGATACCTAACAGTTTCTTTAGTATCACGGCATTTGGCCATGATACCTTTGATATAGGGATTATTACTGGATTGTATTATATTTTCACCTTTGGCCACAACAAACTGCTCGAGTGTATATCCATAGACCCTTGTAAAACTGTTATTGACATATTCAAAATTGCCATCGGCATTGAGTATAATAACCACATTATCTGTTTCTCGGGCAACAATAGATAGTTTTTTAAGTTCCTGGTTAGCATGAATAAGGCTTTCAGCCTGGGCAGCAAGCTCTTCTGCCTGCTGTTGTATTTCTTCCTGTCTTTCTTCAAGAAGGGTGTTAACATGTTCAAGTTCTTTGGCATGTTCAATTATTTTATATTCAGCTTTTTTCAGGGCGGTGATATCTCTGCCCATCCCAACAATACCAATAACATTACCTTTACTATCCTTGACGGGGATTTTTGTAGTTGAAAGGAACACCTCTTCTCCAAGCTCATTCAGGGCCACTTCCTCAGCACCGATCAGGGGATTTCCCGTTGCAACAATTCTTCTTTCATCCTGGTAAAATTTTTCTGCCAGTTCTTTCGGGTAAAAATCATAGTCAGTCTTACCTTCCATCTGGCTGGGTGATTTCAATCCATGCACATTGGCAATTTTCTGGTTTGATAAAATGAAACGGCTCTCCCTGTCTTTAATATAGATATAGTCTGGCATATTATCGATCAGTGTGTGGAGAAGGTTATACTCAAGTAATAGCTGGTCATTTGAAGATAGGTCCGGCTGTGGTGTGGTCTTCTTATATTGATAAAATTTATAGTATACCCATGCCGTCGTGGCCAGGAGGATAATTGAGATAATCATGAAGAGCCACCAGTAATTCGAAATCATCATAATATCTGTTTTACCGGATCAATTTAGTTCAACACGTTTCATTTTAGGGGCGATGAGGTTAAAGACAACCCATGCAAACAGGTAGGCTGATGCAGCAATAATGAACAGTATGAAATATCCAGCTTCGATGTGACCTTTTTCCTCAAAGAATTCGAGTATATTACCGGCAAACCCGGCAATTAACATACCACCAACGGCACCGGCCATTCCTCCGATTCCTGTTACTGAAGCTACTGCTTCTTTAGGAAACATGTCAGATACTGTTGTAAAGATATTTGCAGACCAGGCCTGATGTGAGGCAGCTGCGAGACTGATGAGTCCAATTGCACCCCAGAAACCTATCCAGGACGCCTGGGTAAAAATAACCGGGATCACTAGAAAGGCAAATATCAACATTGCAACGGCACGACTTCGGTGAACGGGCCATCCTCTGTTGATAAAGGAGGAAGATAGCCAGCCTCCGAATACACTTCCAATTGTTGTTGCTGTATAAATTACCACAAGCGGAAGGCCAAATTCCTTAACATCCAGTTCCCGTCCCTGCACATCAGATAACCATTTTGGAATCCAGAAAAGATAAAACCACCAGACAGGATCCGTCAGAAACTTACCGGCAAAAAAAGCCCAGGTCTGTCTGAATTTCAATAGTTTTATCCATGGGATGGATTTCTTCACAATTTCTTCTTTGTCACTAAGAATGTATTCAAATTCCGCTTTGGATAATCTTTTCTGTTTTTCAGGGACTTCATAGTATATGAACCAGAAGAGTAACCAGATCATTCCTATGGCACCCGTTACAATGAAAGCCATCTGCCATCCGAATTTTACAATGAGCCATGGCACAATCAAAGGAGCGAGAATCGCACCCACATTGGTTCCGGAGTTGAATATACCTATTGCCAGGGCTCTTTCCTTTTTTGGAAACCACTCTGCTACTGTTTTAACAGCTGCCGGGAAGTTGCCGGCCTCACTGATACCCAGGAAAGCACGGGCAACACCAAAACCCGCTGCTCCTTTTGCAAGAGCATGAGCCATGGCCGCGATGCTCCATATTAAAAGAGCCAGAGCATAACCTATTTTGGTGCCTAATTTGTCAATTATACGACCAGCAATGAGCATACCCAATGCATACGCTGCCTGAAAACAGATTATAATATATCCGTACTCCAATTCACCTATGCCAAGGTCTGATTTAAGAACAGGTGCAAGAATGCCAATCACCTGCCTGTCAAGATAATTTACCGTTGTTGCGAAAAAAATCAATGCGCAGATGGTCCACCTGTAATGGCCAATTTTATCCATCGCTACGGAGAAGCCACCTTGCTTGGGGGATGAAGATTTATGAGAATTGTTTTGCATTGGTAAATTGTATTTGTATCATGGATAGCTAAGATAATAGAAATTTTACATAGTCATACGAATTAACCCATTACAACAACTACATCATTTTCTTCTATCGCTCTATTCAATGGAATATGATTACCCTTTATCGGTTGATTATTTAAAAATAGTTCCTTGATACCGTATGAGACATGAGATGGATTCTGAATTTTTATCCGGAAAATTTTGTACCTGAATTTGCGGATTATTTTTAATTCTTCCCAATCGTGTGGAATACAGGGATCAATAATCAAACCATTATAATCGGGTCTGATTCCAAGGATATACTGGCTGATGGCAAAAAAATTCCAGGCAGATGTTCCGGTCAGCCATGAGTTCTTTGCTTCACCGGGACGAACCGAATCTTTGCCGGCAATCATCTGGGAGTATACATAAGGTTCTGTTTTATGCAAATCACTAATATCTTCAAGGTATGAGGGTGCTATTTTTCTGTAATAATCAAAGGCCTGATCCCCGTTACCCAGAAGCGTTTCTGCAATCATAATCCAGGGATTATTGTGACAAAAGATTCCTGCATTCTCTTTATACCCTGGGGGATATGATGTAATTTCTCCCATATGTATCAGATATTCAGTAAATGCCGGATTATTTAAAACGATTCCGTATTCACAGTCAAGGTACTTTTTTACCGAATCCAGGGCTTTCCGTCCTCTGCCATCTTCCTTTCCAACGCCTGCCATAACACAAAAACCCTGGGATTCAATAAATATTTTTCCTTCATTATTTTCCCTGGATCCAATCTTTTTCCCAAAATGATCATATGCTCTTACAAACCATTCACCATCCCATCCATATTTATCAACAGCATGGATCATTTTCTGAATATGGATGGCAGCTTTTTCTGCATCTGCCTGTTTACCTGTTAGTTTACATAACGTGACAAAATCATTCCCATAGAGTATAAACATACCCGCAATCATAACTGATTCTGCTTTGCCACCTTCTTTATTTTCTGTTGTCTGAAATGATTCATCCGGATTATCGGAAAAACAATTCAGATTCAGACAGTCATTCCAGTCAGCCCTGCCAATAAGGGGAAGCCCATGTTCACCGATATTATTAACCACATGATAGAAAGATCTTTCCAAATGCTCAAATAAAGTGGCTGTATTATCAGGATTATTGTCGAATGGAATTTGCAGATCGAGTATTTCAAAGTTGCCTGTTTCTTTAATATAGTTTACAGTGGCGAAGATAAGCCATAAAGGATCGTCATTAAAATTTCCACCAATATCTGCATTGCCCCTTTTTGTTAAGGGTTGGTACTGATGATAAGCACCCCCATCCTCAAATTGTGTTGAGGCCAGGTCGATGATACGTTGCTTTGCCTCTTCCGGCATCATATGAACATAGCCAACCAGGTCCTGGTTGGAATCCCTGAAACCGATACCCCTTCCAATTCCTGATTCAAATAAAGAAGCACTCCTTGACATATGATAGGTAACAACACACTGATACTGGTTCCAGATATTAACCATTCTATCAAGTTTTGCATCATGAGATTGGATGGAGTAATGTGAAAGCAGGTTGTCCCACCACTTCTTAAGCTCCTGGAAGGCTTCCAGCACCTGTGAGGATGATCCCATCCTGTTGATCATCTCATGTGCCCTGGATTTATTGATAATCCCTTTAGATTCCCATTTGTTATCTTTGTTATTTTCGACATAACCGAGGATAAAAACCAGTTGTTTTATTTCGCCCGGCTTAAGAATTATCTCCAGATGATGTGAGGCAATGGGAGACCATCCATGAGCAACACTATTGTTTGACAGGTTTTTCTTCACACCATCAGGCATGCTCAGTTCATTGTATAATCCAAGAAAGGTGTCCCGATCTGTATCGAATCCCTTCATTTTTTCATTTACCCAGTAAAAAGCATAATGATTTCTTCGTTCCCGGTATTCTGTTTTATGATAGATGGTAGATCCATCTATTTCAACTTCACCCGTGGAGAAATTTCTCTGGAAATTTGTCTGATCATCCAGGGTATTCCATAAACACCATTCAACGAAAGAAAAAATACTCAGAGATTTTTGCAGCTGACTGTTATTTTGTAGTGTCAGCAACTGGACTTCCCCTGTAAAGTCAAGTGGGACGAAATATAAAACCTCTGCTTTAAGGAAATTTTTAATTCCCGTGATCCTGGTATAGCCCAATCCATGCCTGCATTCATAGTCATCGAGGTCGGTTTTTACAGGTTTCCAGGCTGGTGACCAGATTAATCCATTTTCATTGATATAAAAATATTTGCCTCCTGTATCTGGTGGGATATTATTATAACGATATCTTGTTATACGTCTCAGGCGCGCATCTTTGAATAAGCTATAACCCCCTGACGTGTTTGAAATAATTGAAAAGAAGTCTTTGTTCCCCAGATAATTAATCCAGGGATAAGGAGTTTGTGGTGTTGTGATCACATACTCTCTGTTCTGGTCGTCAAATCTTCCGAATTTCATTATAATAAATTGTTAAATTGTTAAATCAATGAGACTAAATTTTAATGAGCCAATGGGCGAAATGAAAATTAAAGTCGAAATTAACACCGATAGCCCGATGTATCGGGATCTGGTTGTCTATGAAAATTAAGTATTGGACTGTTAAAATCGTTTGATTATTAAACTGGTAAAGGTTATCCATAAACAACAATAGTTTTTATACCAATAAACAATTTAATAAGCTATGCTAACACACATTTTTTTTTCAAAAAATACTAATTAAGACTAACTTTAAAGCGCATTAAATTACAAAAATCATGGCAGTAAAATATGAAGTTCGTTATGCGACCAACCCTGAGGATTTCAAAAACTATGATACTGCAAGGATTCGAAAAGATTTTTTGATAAGTGACCTGATGGTTCCCGGGCAGATAAAAATGGTATATTCTCATTACGACAGATTCATAGTAGGTGGTTCAATTCCGTTGAATGATCCCCTGATGCTGGAAGCGATTGATCCGCTCAAAGCTAACTTTTTTCTGGAAAGACGTGAAATTGGCATCATCAATGTTGGTGGCTCCGGGCTTATAAAGGTTGATGGAGAATCCTTTGAAATCAATAAGAAGGAAGCCCTCTATATTGGAAGGAGTCATAAGGAAGTTTTATTCACTTCTTTGGATAAGGATCAGCCCGCACATTTTTACTTCAATTCGGCGTTGGCACACAAGGAATTTCCAATAGCAAAAGTAGGGCTTCAGGATGCCGAAACTGTTGAACTTGGGTCTCTTGAATCTTCCAATGCTAGAAAAATCAATAAGTTATTGGTAAACAGTGTCATTGATAGTTGCCAGGTACAGATGGGCATTACTGAATTGCAGACAGGTAGTGTATGGAATACGATGCCTGCGCACGTCCATTCAAGAAGAATGGAGACCTATTTTTATTTTGATTTGCCTGAAGGGCAGGTTGTATGTCACTATATTGGGGAGCCTGAAGAGACCAGGCATATCTGGCTTACCAATGAGCAGGCAGTAATATCCCCTCCATGGTCGCTGCATTCTGCTGCCGGAACCAGTAATTATTCATTTATATGGGGAATGGCCGGAGAAAATCTGGACTATTCCGATATGGATTGGATAAAACCTACAGATCTGAAGTAAAAAGAAAATCAAAACATCTTGGATATAAACCCACACAACTCACTCACACCTCCGCCCCTTCAGGGTCGAAATTTCACATAACCCAAAATCCATAATAAATCATGTCACACCCGTTTTTTGATCTATCAGGGAAAGTTGCTCTGGTTACAGGTGCCACTCATGGATTGGGGATGGCTATTGCAACCGGTTTGTCCGAAGCAGGCGCTCGCCTCATAATTAACGATATTTTTCCGGATAAACTTGAAAAGGCAATCAGGCAAAATTCAGAAAAAGGCATATCCGTTATAGGATATCTTTTCGATGTAACAGATGAAACCGCCGTCAGGGAATACCTTGACAAAATAGAAAATGATGTCGGACCTGTCGACATACTGGTAAATAATGCAGGTATCATCAAACGGGTACCATTGCTTGAATTAAAACTTGAAGAATGGAAACAGGTTGTTGATGTTGATCTGACAGGACCGTTTATCATGTCGAGGAATACAGTACAAAAATTCATGTTACCAAGAAAATCCGGCAAGATTATAAACATGTGTTCGATGATGAGTGAACTTGGGCGCAACAGTGTGGCTGCGTATGCAGCTGCAAAGGGAGGATTGAAAATGCTGACCAGGAATATGGCAACCGAATGGGCCAAATATAATATCCAGGTTAATGGCATAGGTCCAGGTTATTTTGCTACCGAACAGACAGCACCAATTCGAGCAGAAGGGCATCCTTTCAACGAATTTATCATTAATCGTACACCTTCTGCCAGATGGGGCGATCCGGATGACCTGAAAGGAGCAGCTATTTTCCTGGCTTCAAAGGCTTCCGATTTTGTCAACGGGCATATAGTGTATGTGGATGGAGGTATACTGGCGACAATTGGAAAACCTCATGGTGAGGAATAGGGAGTCAATTGGTTTATTAGTATATTGGTGTGTGTGGGTTTTGGGTGTGAAGGTGTGTAGGGAGGAGTGTATTAAGGATTTGACACATTATTGAAATTAATCACACTTTGTTCCCACGATTTCCTTCCCTGTTGAGATGATTATCAGGTTCTCTGATTTTTTTCATATCTGGATGACAGAATGCATGGATTAACAGGAATTATATCGCTGATTTAAAATACATCTTATGAAAAAAGTAATTTTTATTTTCATTACCACGTTGATTGTTTCCTGCACCACAATGGAAACAGGACGCTATTCAGGATTAACGCTTGAAGAAAAACTCATTGAAAAAAGAGTTGATTCTGTATTGAATCTGATGACACTGACTGAAAAGATCGGCCAGATGAATCAATACAGTACCTGGGGTGAACCTACTGGTCCGGGTGCAGAGGAATCTCTCCGGATGGAAGACCTGAAAGCCGGTAAAATAGGATCATTCATCAACCTTACCGGTGCAGAAAATACCCGTATTGTGCAGGAGATTGCCATGAATGAAACACGTCTTGGCATTCCTTTGATCTTTGGACTGGATGTTATTCATGGTTATCGTACCATATTTCCTGTTCCCCTGGGTGAAGCAGCAAGCTGGGATCTGGAAAGGATTGAGAAAAGTGCAAGGATTGCTGCCATTGAAGCTGCCGCATCAGGTATACACTGGACTTTTGCACCGATGGTTGACATATGCAGGGATCCACGATGGGGAAGGATAATGGAGGGTGCTGGAGAAGATCCCTTTCTGGGTTCACTGGTAGCAGAAGCAAGGGTAAAAGGATTCCAGGGAGAGAATCTTGAGGACCCAAACACCATTGCTGCATGTGCGAAACACTATGCTGCATATGGGGCTGCAGAAGGAGGAAGAGATTATAATACAGTTGATATTTCAGAAAGGACATTACATGAGATATATCTAAAGCCTTTTAAAAAAGCAGCTGAAGCTGGTGTCAGAACTTTCATGAATTCATTTAATGAGATAGGCGGGATACCGGCTACCGGTCATCCTGAACTGGTGCCTGAGATCCTTAAAAAAGATTGGGGATTCAGAGGATTTGTTGTATCAGACTGGAACTCAATAGGTGAAATGATACCACATGGTTATGCCAGGGATATGGCTCATGCAGCAGAACTTGCCATCACATCAGGTACTGATATGGATATGCAGGCGGGATGCTACACCCGTGAACTGGACACCCTCGTGATGAATGGAATTATAGATGAAAAACTGATTGATGAAGCTGTCCGCCGGATACTCAGGATAAAATTTCAACTGGGTTTATTCGATGATCCATTTAAGTACTGTGATCCTGACAGGGAAAAGGAAATGATTCTTCATCCCGATCATATTGAGCATGCACGGGATATAGCAAGACGATCAATAGTCCTGCTAAAAAATGATAATGGACTCCTTCCAATATCAAAAGATAAAAAAACAATTGCTGTGATTGGCCCGCTGGCAGATGATCAGGATGCCATCCTGGGGGAATGGAGGGCAAAAGGATTAAGTGAGGATGCTATTACATTAAAAAGAGGTATTATCCAGGCAATAGGTGAAAATGGCACCATCCTTTACGCAAAAGGATGTGAGATCGATGATGATTCTGATGAAGGCTTTGCAGGAGCAGTCAACGCAGCAAGATTGGCTGATGTCGTTATAGTTGCTCTTGGTGAATCAGCCCTGATGAGCGGAGAAGCACTTAGCAGAGGGAATATTGGTTTACCGGGCAACCAGGAGGAATTATTGAAGGCAATACACAGAACTGGTAAACCTGTTATCCTGGTATTGATGAATGGCAGACCCCTGACAATTCAGTGGGCAAGCGAAAATATTCCTTCCATCATTGAGGCATGGCTGCCGGGAATCCGGGCGGGGAATGCCATTGCTGATGTTATTTTTGGTGATTATAATCCATCCGGTAAACTGCCGGTGAGCTTCCCTTATGTAATGGGTCAGATACCCGTATATTATAACCATAAAAATACAGGTCGCCCGATGCAGCCGGAACAAAGGTATACGTCTAAATACCTTGACATACCGAATGAACCCTTGTATCCCTTTGGTTATGGATTGAGTTATACAACCTTTGAATATTCGGAATTGAAACTTTCATCTGAAATCATGGGTATGGAAGACGAACTATCTGTATCGGTAATTGTGAAAAATACAGGTGACAGAGCAGGAGAGGAGGTGGTACAGATGTATGTCAGAGATATGGTCGGAAGTGTTACAAGGCCCGTCCTGGAATTAAAAGGATTCAGTAAAATTTTACTCGAGCCGGGACAGGAAAAAGAAGTGGAATTCAAACTGACAGCCGCTGACCTGGCATTTTATGGGGCTGATATGCAGTTCAAACCGGAACCTGGGACATTTAAGGTTTTTGTGGGAACCAATTCAGTGGATCTCTCAGAAGCAGAATTTGCACTCAAAGAATAGCAGGTTTAATATTAAATCATTTTTGGTCACAGAGAACTACAGGGTTTTAACGAGTTACACAGAGAAAAAGGCATAGAAATTTTTTGTGAACCACCAGGATTCTTTATAGACCTCTGTGTCCCTCAGTGACCTATAATTCCCTAATCGTAGAAACCAAAATAATTCCTTGCATTATAATAACATATGTCCTTAACTGTCTTTGCGAGCAGTTCAGGTTCATCAGGTAATTCTCCTTTTTCAACATCATTACCTAAAATATTACACAGAATCCTTCTGAAATATTCATGCCTTGGATATGAAAGGAAACTTCTTGAATCTGTTAGCATACCCACAAAACGGCTCAGTAATCCCATGTTGGAGATGGTATTTATTTGTTTTTCAATGCCATCTTTCTGATCCAGGAACCACCATCCGGATCCATATTGCATCTTCCCGGGTATACTGCTATTATTGAAGTTATAAATCATCGTGGCAATCAGTTCATTATCCCTGGGATTCAGGTTATAAACAATTGTTTTTGTCAATTTTTCATTTTTCTCGAGATGGTCAAAAAATTTTGACATTGGTCTTGCTATCTCAAAATCTCCTATCGAATCATATCCTGTTTCAGGCCCCAGCATTTTCATCATCCTGGAATTAATGTTCCTGATTGCACCGATGTGGAATTGTTGTGTCCATCCTTTATCGTGATCCATTTCGGCAAATAAAATCAGCATTGATGATTTGAACTTGAATACTGACTCCTCATCCAGCACTTTTCCTGATCTTATTTTTGTGAAAATATTCCTGATTTCTGAATCATTAAAATCCTCAGCATAAAAAGTCTCAATGCCATGGTCTGAAAGCTTACAACCATGTTCATTAAAATAGTCGTGTCTTTTCTGTATTGCTGTGACAAAGGTGTTATAATCGCGGATATCGGTATCCGAGACAGAGGCCAGTGTGTCCAGGTAGTTGTTGTAGCTTTCAGGGTTATTTACAGCCATTGCATTATCCGGCCGCCAGGCAGGTATAATTTTAATTTCAAGACCATCTTTCCTGATCTTTTTATGATATACAAGGGAATCGACAGGATCATCGGTGGTACATACAACCTCGACTTTCATCATTCTGAGAAGATTCCTGATACTATATTCAGGAGATCTTAATTTCTTACTGGATGATTCAAATATCTCCATTGCCGATTTGCTATCAAGAAGCCGGTCAATTTTGAAATATCTCAGAAGCTCCAGGTGAGTCCAGTGATAAAGGGGATTTCTTAATGTAAATGGAACAGTATCAGCCCATTTTTGAAACTTCTCCACATCCGGCACATTGCCCGTGATGTATTTTTCGGGTATTCCATTTGCTCTCATCGCACGCCACTTGTAGTGGTCGCCATAAAGCCAGGCCTGCGTGATATTTTCAAAAATTTTATCATCAGCAATTTGTTGAGGCGGGAGATGACAGTGGTAATCGATAACAGGTAAATCTTTTGCATGCTGGTGATATAAAAATTCAGCTGTCTTATTATCGAGAAGGAAATTTTCGTCAATAAATTTTTTCATGTCTAAATTTTACATAGTCTCTTTATATGCCTTTCAAAAATATTTTCAGTCACATTTTTTTCGATCACATCACTAAATTTTTCTAATGAATTGATATACTGTTCGCCAAGTTCAGCTGCGACCTTATACCCGACATGAAGAAGTTGTCGGAAATTTGGATTATATTCCGGATGATCCGGGATGTGTCGCAAAGTATTAGAATATTTATTTCCATCCCACTTGTCAACATGATCAGGTAATGGCAGAGATGATTCATCGATTTCTATCACAGTGGTGTAAGGTTTGCATAACTCCTCTTTTCTGGCATAAGCATTCCTGTAAATTGTTTTTGCCATATTGAGTCCTTCATCACCAGCCTTTGCCAGTCCCGTCACTTCTTCCAGCCATGTAGTACCGGCAGTTTTGATATGAATCCCTTTATCATATTTTCGAATCAATTCACCAACAACGGGATATATGCTGAATTTATCACTTCCGGAATGGATACTTAATTTCAGATTTTCCGGCAGGCCAAATATCCTGATAGCATGATCAATCACCAGCAGATCCTGCTCAAATTCCAGCCTAAACCGGTCTGGATCACCTTTATAATCAACTCCTTTATTGAACCTGCCGGTAAATCTCGGTGCGATGGTCTGCACAGGAATCTTTTCACCGGCAAGTAAACCAAGTATACAGAAAAGTTCTACCGGTGTCTGTGGATCATTTACTTCATCCATCGATATTTCAGGAATAAAATCCTTGCCGGCCCTGCATTTTTTTATATACCTGTAAATCTTACCTGCTTCCTGGGTTGCATTTAAAAATTTTGTGCCTATATCTGTGAGTAACTCTTCCGTGATATAAAACTCGCTATCTATACCGGGAATATTCAATTTTCCAATGTATTTCTGGCTGTTCCCGATGAGATCTTCGATATCTTCTTCAACGGGTGGTTTGCCAATATAATCGGCAACATCAATTGTAAAAAAATCACAATGATTTATAAATTTGTCCACATTTAAAAGGCTAATGTGGTCTGCATCAACAAAATATGGCAGGTCCCATTGGAGTGCTGCAACAGCCTCATCTGCTTCCACCCGGGTCTGTTCAGGGGTTGATTTGACGATCTGATGTTCACGGTTGGATTTATTCCAGACAGGAATGATTTCAATTCCTGCCTCTCTTACCATTTGTAGTGCCTTTAACAGAGCCTTTCCCTGATGATTAAAGCGGTCACCAATACCAAATGAATATTTTCCGAGATTCATCGTCTGATAACATAGACATACAGAAATTAGATAAATGTAATAATAATAAGTGGATTTATCTTTTGTTTCATTATCTTGTACTCAGGTGAAAACAAAAATCTGAATTCTAACTGCCGGTTCATATAATTATTTTTATGAAGCCAAATAAAATCCATCATGATGAAGACAATATCATTTAATGATTTAAAAGATAAAGTATGTGTGATTACGGGAGGTGCGGGTATCATCGGAAGGGCGATTGTTGAAGGCCTGGCAGGTGTAGGTGTCAGGACTGCCATCGTGGATATCAACATTGAAATGGCACAACAGGTGGCAGGCGAAATTGAGCAGCAATACAATACTGAAACCATTGGTATACAGGCCGATGTATTAAGCCCTGAGTCACTTGAAGTTGCCCGGGATCACATACACGAGAAATTTGGAATGACCGATATACTGATTAATGGAGCCGGGGGTAATTCACCCAGGGCGACGACTCAGGTTGAATTTATAGAAGAGATAAATCTTAACGAACTAGAAAAAACATTTTTTGGTCTGGATATCGGTGGTTTTGATTGGGTTTTTGATCTTAATTTCAAAGGAACCCTTCTGCCAACGATGATATTTGCCCGGGATATGATTGAAAGAGGCAATGGTGTTGTACTTAATATTTCGTCCATGAATTCCTATAAACCCCTGACAAAAATTCCTGCATACTCTGCTGCCAAGGCAGCAATTAATAATTTTACACAATGGCTGGCTGTTCATTTCGCAAAGATGAATATCCGGGTTAATGCCATCGCACCGGGATTTTTCCTCACTCAACAAAACCGGTTTTTGCTCATTGATGAAACTACGGGGAAGCCAACACCAAGGGGGAATAAAATTATTGCTAACACGCCGATGGGCAGGTATGGTCAGACGGAAGAACTTCAGGGGACGGTACTTTACCTGCTGTCAGATATATCCAAATTCGTAACAGGTGTGGTTATTCCGGTTGATGGGGGCTATAGTGCCTATGGGGGGGTGTAGGGAGAATGGTTCCTGGTTTTTGGTTCCAGGTTTCTGGTGGATGTGGATTAGGAGTGACGTACTCACCCCCTTTGATTCCACCCCTCTTGTGTGATAGGGGGAGAGTCCTCAGATTAGTGTGTGAACCGGATTTCTAAAGAAAATATAATTTAAATAAAATCGATTGACTTAAAAACCTGCTGATTTTACTGAAGCTTAAGTACATGACATTAGTAACAAAGAAGATTTAGTTAATGAAAAGAACTGATTATTGATTAACAACTATGATGATGGATCAACAGGACAAACTAAGACAATTAAAACCTGAGAAAGAATTGTTTATTGGTATCGATTCAGATGGTTGTGTATTTGATACAATGGAGATTAAGCAAAAAGAATGCTTCTGTCCGAATTTCATAAAATTTTATGAATTACAGAAAGTTTCAAAATTTGCGAGGCAAACCTGGGAATTTGTAAACCTATACTCAAAAACACGGGGTCTTAACAGGTTTCTTGCTCTTATTGAAGCAGTTAAACTCCTTGGTGAACGGAAGGAGGTACAACTAAGAAATGCTATCATGCCTGATCTTATGCCTTTAAAGGAATGGACAGCGAAGGAGAATAAGCTTGGAAATCCGGCACTGGAAAAATATCTTGAAAAGGTTAGTGAGCCGATGCTGGATCTTACCCTTAAATGGTCAAAAAAAGTTAATGAAGATATAGCTGATATGGTCCGGGGTGTACCACCCTTTTCATTTGTTAGAGAATCGCTGGAAAAAATAAAATTAAAAGCTGATTCAATTGTTGTTTCACAGACACCGGTCGAAGCTTTAATCCGTGAGTGGGAAGAAAATGATATCGATAGATATGTAAGATCTATTGCGGGCCAGGAATATGGAACAAAAGCTGAACACATAGCACTTGCAGCAATTGGTAAATACCCGCCTCAGAAAATCCTGATGGTGGGAGACGCACCGGGCGACCTTAGAGCTGCAAAGAAAAATGGGGTATTATTTTTCCCTGTTAATCCGGGTCATGAGGAGGATTCATGGGAAAGATTATTCAAAGAAGGCCTTGATCGTTTTTTTAATGGCACTTTTGAAGGTGATTATGAGAAAACTTTGATCAGGGAATTTGATAGCTATTTGCCGGAAACTCCCCCATGGTATTAATGAGTTTAAGGATCACAGTGGACCACAGCGAACCAAAAAGAGAGCCACAGCGTCAAATCTCATCGTAACTCAAGAAACTCTGTGGCCCTCTGTGACCTATTGTATGAATTAACAAATTATCCTATAAATGCTTTTATATCAAAAGGGATCTGAAAAGTTAACATTATCACAGCAGGACCTGGAAGAAGGATTAATCGGAATATTTGAAAAATGGGGCAAAGTAAATAAAGTTCTTGCCATTCCTCCGGATTACACACGTTTTCATTCCTTTGCCGGACTTCTTACACAAATTACGGACAGGTATTATGGTAACAAACTGGCTGAAATCTTGCCTGCACTTGGAACACATGCACCCATGACGCAGTGGCAGCTTAATTCGATGTTCCCGGGTATTGATAAAAAGAAGTTCCGCGTGCATAACTGGCGGGAGGATGTGATCACCATCGGGGAGGTTCCGAAGGAATTTATATATGATATATCCGAAGGAAAAGTTAATTATAGCTGGCCAGCCCAGATAAACAAAAAAATAATAAGGGGCGGGTATGATTTGGTAATTTCAATAGGGCAGGTGGTGCCACATGAAGTTGTAGGAATGGCCAACTATAATAAAAATATTTTTATCGGGATCGGAGGGAAAGAAAGTATCAATAAGAGTCATTTCCTCGGTGCTGTCTATGGTATGGAGAGAATGATGGGCAGAGCAAATACACCGGTGAGGAAAGTGTTGAATTATGCATCTGAAAAATTTGCCGGAAATCTTCCTGTTTTATATGTCCTTACCGTTGTTGGTGTGGATGATGAAGGGAAATTGGCTATTCATGGATTATTTATTGGCGATGATGAAGAATGTTTCCTTCTTGCAAGCGAATTATCTTTAAAGATTAATTTTACAATGCTCGAAAAGCCATTAAATAAAGTGGTTGTTTACCTTGATCCGGAAGAATTTCATAGCACCTGGCTTGGCAATAAAAGTATATATCGAACGCGTATGGCAATTGCTGATGGTGGTGAACTGATTGTCCTTGCACCAGGCGTGCGAGAGTTTGGTGAGGATCAGCAGATTGACCAACTGATAAGAAAATATGGATATTCTAATACGCCAAAAATCCTTGAATGGGTGAAGCAGAATAGTGATTTGCAGAACAACCTGAGTGCAGCAGCCCATTTAATACACGGATCTTCAGAAGAGAGATTTAATATTATCTATTGCCCGGGATACCTGAATAGAGAAGAAATTGAAATGGTAAACTTTCAATATGGGGAACTTAAGGAGATGATTCAGAAATATGATCCGGAAAAAATGAAGGATGGATTTAATACTTTGCCCGATGGGGAACAGATTTTTTATATATCAAATCCGGCACTCGGTTTATGGGCGTTTAAGGACAGGTTTGATAAGTGACAGGGAATGGTTGCCGTAAGTTCATTCAGTAACATGATCAAAGAAAAGCAAGGGAGAAAGAAAATAGGGAAGCAGTAAACCAGGTATGCAAGGATAATTTGAATATACCAGGAAATTAATCGAATCAAACCTGAACTATTTCACGACTAAAAAATTCCTGTTTGGATAATCAACAGATTTGCATTGAAAAAGAAGCTCAAAATAGTGGCAGACCAAAATGTTCCTTTCCTGAAGGGTGCTCTTGAATCTGTAGCTGAGATTCACTATTTCCCCGGAAGAGAAATTGGTCCCGGACAGATCAGGGATGCCGATGCACTAATCATACGTACAAGGACAAGATGTGATCGCACATTGCTTGAAAATTCAAAAGTTAAATTTATTGCTACTGCAACAATCGGATATGATCATATTGATACCGGGTACTGTGCAAACAGGTTGATCAGGTGGCAGAATGCCCCCGGATGTAATTCATCTTCTGTTGAGCAATATATCCTTTCCTCCCTGTTGGTTCTGGCAGAGAAGTTTAATTTCAAGTTATGGAACATGAATATAGGTATTATTGGAGTAGGGCATGTAGGATCTAAAGTTAAACGTATCGCAGAATTACTTGGTATGAAGATTCTGCTAAATGATCCACCCAGGGAACGTGAAGAAGGACCGGGAGAGTTTGTAAAACTGAAACAGCTCTTATCTGTGGCCGATATTGTTACATTGCATGTTCCTCTAAATATGAACGGAGAAGACAAAACATACCATATGGCAGACCGGTCATTCTTTCAGTCGATAAGAAAAAAAGTCCATTTTGTGAATACATCAAGAGGAGAGGTGGTCGATACCAATGCATTGAAGGAGGCAATTGACAGGAAATCATTAGCATCCGTTGTCCTGGACGTATGGGAAAATGAACCTGATATTGATAAAGGATTACTCGACCTTGTTGATATTGCAACACCTCATATAGCCGGTTATTCACTTGACGGTAAAGCCAATGGAACAAGAATGAGTGTATATGCACTAGATTGGTTCTTTAACCTGGGTCTTAAAAACTGGAAACCTGAAAATATACCCATACCTGAAAAAACTGACTTCCATATTGATGCTGAAGGAAAAGATATACAGAATGTGTTAAATGAATCCATACTAAAAACTTATAATGTAATGGAAGATGATCAGCGGTTAAGAAAATCATTACATACATTTGAACAACAGAGGGCTGACTATCCTCTAAGAAGGGAATACGGAACCTATACGGTTCACCTGATAAACGATCATTCCGGTATTGGTGAAATAATTGAGAAATTGGGATTTAATTTGAAGAGGGAAAATGGAAGGATGAAGGATGAAATGTTGGTAAAATAGTTTAATTGGTATATTGGTGAGTGTGGGTGGTGTGTTGGGGAATAGGTACTGCAGGTTGTTAAGCTGGAGCTGAATAACATCTGGATGAGCAGGTAAATCGGGTTATTAATCGGGAATTAATTATATTTAAAACGCACGTTATTTTAAATAAAAAAAGTATTATGGAAAAACTCGCAGATATAGGGTTAATTGGTTTAGCTGTTATGGGTGAAAACCTGGTATTAAACATGGAAAGCAAAGGATATACTGTTGCTGTATTCAACAGGACAGTTGAAAAAGTTGACAAATTTGTACATGGAAGGGGAGCAGGGAAAAATTTAATAGGTACCCATTCCATTGAAGAACTGGTCAAATCGTTAAAAAAACCCAGAAAAATTGTCATGCTTGTTAAAGCAGGAAAAGCCGTGGATGATTTTATTGAATTATTGATTCCTCATCTGGAGCCGGGCGATATCATAATCGATGGTGGTAATACCCATTTCCCCGACACGAACAGGCGTACAAAGTATGTTGAAAGCAAAGGATTGTTATATATTGGAACAGGAGTTTCAGGGGGGGAAGAAGGTGCATTGAGAGGCCCTTCCATTATGCCCGGAGGTTCACCGGCAGCCTGGCAGCATGTAAAACCTATTTTTCAGGATATTGCCGCCAAAGTTGAAGATGGTTCGCCCTGTTGTGATTGGGTGGGTGAGAATGGAGCCGGCCATTTTGTAAAAATGGTGCATAATGGAATAGAATACGGTGATATGCAGCTCATTTGCGAAGCTTATCATATGATGAAAGATCTCCTGGGGATGTCAAATAGTGAAATGCATCAAGTCTTTGCAGAATGGAACAGGGGAGAACTGGACAGTTACCTGATTGAAATAACTCGTGATATCCTGGGTTTTGTTGAAAATGGTGTCTATCTGGTTGACAAAATCCTCGACACAGCCGGACAAAAAGGAACGGGAAAATGGACAGGCATGACAGCTTTGGATATTGGTGTGCCGCTTACCCTGATTGGTGAATCTGTATTTGCCAGAACACTAAGCGCCCAGAAAGACGAGAGGGTAAAGGCTTCAAAAATCCTGACTGGTCCAAAAGTAAAATTCCAGGGAGATAAGCAAGCTTTTGTTGATGATCTCCGAAAGGCATTATTTGCATCCAAGATTGTATCCTATGCGCAGGGGTATGTCCTGATGAGAGCTGCTGCAAAAGAATTTGGCTGGAATCTGAATTATGGTGGTATCGCCCTGATGTGGAGAGGTGGATGTATTATCCGGTCTGTTTTCCTCGGAAACATTAAGGCTGCATTTGATAAAAATCCGGATCTGGATAATCTTTTACTCGATCCTTTCTTCAAAGTGAAGATCGATGATTCGCAGGAAAGCTGGAGAAGAGTTACATCAAGTGCTATTCAATATGGTATTCCGGTACCTGCGATGACATCCGCTTTATGTTATTATGACGGGTTCCGTTCAGAAAGACTTCCTGCCAATCTGTTGCAGGCCCAACGCGATTACTTCGGTGCCCATACATATGAAAGGATTGACATGCCGCGTGGTGAGTTTTTCCATACTAATTGGACCGGAAGGGGAGGCGAGACAGCATCATCCACCTACACTGTATAAGCTTAAATCTATTCTTTTTACACAACTGGTATGTCTTTTAATCTGGATTGCGACTGTTACCAGTATTGACTGATATTTCTCTGTAAAAAGTTTAAATTTGTCTTAATTAATCAACAAATTTAAACTTTACAGCAGGGAACTCCCATGAACTTTTTTTATGAGTCTTTGAGTAGTTTTTCATGAAATAACTTCATGTCCGTTTATTATAAATGAATTAAAATCGATGATTATGAAAAAATGGATTTTGATCTTCTTTATTCTATCCGTTATTCTTTCCTGCACTCAACCTGAAAACTTTGGAGAATTTCAGGTAACGGATAACGAATTTTATGCATACATTTCTGAAAATGCGCTCATCACAAAAATTGGTAATGAATACCAGTTTACTGAAGGTCCTGTATGGTCGGACGAAGGATTCCTTTTGTTCAGTGACATACCTGCAGATAAAATTTACAAATGGTTACCTGATGAAAATGTTACTGTATTCATCGAACCATCAAATAATTCAAATGGATTGACATTCGATGAAGATGGACTGCTAGTTGCTTGTGAACATGGTGGACGTGCGATTGTTAAATATAAAGATGGACAGAGATTCATTGTGGCCGATAATTATTCAGGAAAGAAACTTAATAGTCCAAATGACCTGGTCATCCATTCATCTGGTGCTATTTTTTTTACCGATCCACCGTGGGGACTCCCTGAACTGGATGATGATCCGACAAAGGAAATTCCATTTAATGGCGTGTTTGTTATTATTGATGGAGAGGTGAAATTAATTGATTCAACCCTTTTCCGGCCAAATGGTATCGCTCTGTCACCGGATGAGAAATACCTGTATGTTGGGAATAGCCAATATTCAAGCGGAACAGATCAAAATAATGATGAGATTAATTCCTGGTACAGGTATGCGTTGAATGATGATCTTTCGATCATTGAAAGGATAGAATTTTGCCGTGCCCCGGACAGCACAGTGTCAGGTAATCCCGATGGAATGAAAGTCGATGTGAATGGTAATCTTTACTGCACCGGACCTGGGGGCCTTTTAATTTTTAATGCAGAAGGGAAATATCTTGGTATCATCGTATTGCCGGCATTACCTACCAATTGTGCATTCGGAGGGGAAGATGGGAAATCACTGTTCATTACGGCAAGACAACAAGTTTATAAAGTTAATGTTTTAGTTGAAGGCATCAGACCATAAGTTCATTTCTATAAATGAAACCATACATAGCTGTAATCGATACCGGTTATTCATCCTATGAATATGAAGCAGAGCTGTTTGGTAAGTATGGTTTGGAATTAAAATTATATGAAGGAGACCCACACGACTATCAGTTAAAGCATCAATTTGCTGAAAATGCTGTTGGAATTCTTGTTCGTGGCACACCTATCCGCAGAGATTTTCTTGAAAAGGCTGGCCATCTGAAGGCCATAGTGCGGTATGGTACCGGATATGACAATGTTGATCTGGAGGCTGCAACGAAACTGGGTATCCGCGTTGCCAATGTTCAAGGTTATGCCAACCATGCTGTTTCTGATCATGCCATGGCGCTAATGTATTCATGCCTGCGGGGATTACCGGTAACACAGAATAACCTGTCTGAAAGATTCGGTAAACCTCCCTTTCCCGAAATCTTTGAATTACATGATAAAACGCTTGGCATTATCGGACTCGGCAGGATAGGCAGCCATTTTGCGCGAAAAGCGACACCTTTGTTCCGACGAACTCTTGCTACGGATCCTTATATTGCAGATCATCAGTTTGTAGAATCTGGTACTGAAAAGGCTGATTTATCAACCCTTTTATCCGAGAGTCATGTGATCAGTATCCACTGCACGTTGACAGAAGAAACCCGGCATCTGATCGATAAAGGAGCTTTTGAATCCATGAGCAAAAGGCCGATTCTGATCAACACAGCCCGGGGACCGGTAATTGATGAAAAAGCACTTTTTAATGCGCTGGAGAGAAACCTGATTCACAGTGCGGGAATTGATGTCTGGGAAGAAGAGCCGGTTACTGAAAGGCAAACGCTTCTGATTCAACATCC
>Ga0111176_1047_pt1 | contig 24625 bp, 21 predicted proteins | sample DeeMarSWOR324_28_FD_80229 | JGI IMG/M metagenome (GOLD analysis project Ga0111176, IMG submission 80229) | Bacteroides sp. SM23_62_1 | reverse complement strand
ATTCTACAAGAGCGGCATAGCCTGGGAAGTACCGGCTCCTGTCAGACGCGCTTTATGTTTTCATTACATACTGAGTAATAAAAAAATATGTGTTAATGATGGTGAATTGATTGTAGGGGAGAGGGGACCGTCACCAAAAGCCACACCTACCTATCCTGAAATCTGTATCCACAGCCTTCAGGATCTGGATATTCTTAACAAAAGGCAAAAAGTGTCATTCAGGGTTGATAATGAAACACGCAAGATTTACGAAGAGGTGATTATACCATACTGGACCGGTAAGAGCAACCGGGAGAAAATTATGCAGTCCATGACAGCAGAATGGCTTGCTGCCTATGAAACGGGCATTTTTACCGAGTTCCAGGAGCAGAGGGCACCGGGCCATACAGTGCTCGGGGATAAAATATATACGAAAGGAATGCTGGACATCAGGAAAGATATCCAAACCAGCATGGATAACCTTGATTTTTTTAATGATCCGGCAGCATACCAGAAATATGAAGAATTAAAAGCTATGGGTATTACGGCTGATGCTATCATTCATTTCGCCTTCAGGTATGAAAAGAAACTTCTGGAAATGGCTGGAAATGAAAAAGATCAGTTGAAAAGGAAAGAGTTGAAAGAAATGGCTCGTATTTGCCATCATGTTCCTGCACATGCTCCCCGTACTTTTCATGAAGCACTTCAGTATTACTGGTTTGTTCACCTTGGTGTCATTACTGAACTGAATCCATGGGATTCATTTAATCCCGGGCGACTGGATCAGCATCTTTATCCTTTCTACACAAAAGGACTTGAAGATGGCTCTTTAACAAAAGAGCAGGCCGTTGAGCTGCTTCAGTCATTCTGGATAAAGTTTAATAATCATCCGGCACCCCCGAAGGTTGGGGTTACTGCACAGGAAAGTAATACATATACAGACTTTTCCCTGATCAACCTTGGCGGGGTAAAAGAGGATGGTTCAGATGGTGTGAATGAACTGACATATATTATCCTTGATGTTATCAGGGAAATGAGAATCCTGCAGCCCAGCTCCATGGTCCAGATCAGCAGAAAGAATCCTGATGATTTTGTTATGAAAGCAATTGAAATCATAAAAACCGGATTCGGTCAACCGTCGTGCTTCAATACAGAGGCAATCATTAAAGAACTATCACGGCAGGGAAAATCCATCATTGATGCAAGAAAGGGAGGGGCAAGCGGATGTGTGGAAACAGGGGCTTTCGGTACAGAATGCTATATACTTACCGGGTACTTTAACCTGCCCAAAGTGCTGGAGATTACCCTTTATAACGGCTTTGATCCCAGGACAGGAAAACAAATCGGGCTGAAAACAGGAGATCCGGCGAAATTCAAAACATTCGAAGATCTTTTGCAGGCATTTGAAAAACAATTGAAACATTTTGTTGACATAAAAATTATTGGTAATAATATCATTGAGCAGATTTTTGCTACAGAAATGCCTGTGCCTTTTCTTTCGTTGTTCATTGATGATTGCATTGTAAACGGGAAAGATTATAATGCCGGCGGAGCCAGGTACAATACAAGCTATATCCAGGGGGTTGGTATAGGCAGCCTGACAGACAGCTTAACAGCACTGAAATATCATGTTTTCGACAAAAAGAACATGAAGATGAAAGAATACCTGACAATCCTGGAGGATAATTTTAAGAATCATGAAGATTTCAGGTATGAATTGCTTTTTAAGACACCAAAATATGGCAATGACAACGATTATGCGGATTATAATCTTAATAGGATTTTCGAGGCTTTTAATAAAAGCGTTGATGGCAGGCCAACCCCTCGTGGTGGTACATACAGGATCAATCTGTTACCCACAACAAGTCATATCTATTTTGGAAGGGTAACGGGAGCGCTCCCTGATGGCCGTAAAGCAGGTGAGCCTCTTTCTGAAGGAATCTCGCCTGTGCAGGGATCAGACCGTAAAGGACCCACAGCCGTTCTCAAATCAGCTGCAAAAATTGACCATTTGAGAACAGGCGGGACACTGCTAAACCAGAAATTTTCACCTGATCTTTTTACTACTGAAGAGGGACAAAAAAAACTCAAGGACCTTATCAGGAGTTATTTCAGTATGAACGGCCATCATATTCAGTTTAATGTGATTTCGGCCGATACACTAAGAAAAGCACAGAAAGAGCCAGAGAAATATTCCGACCTGATTGTCAGGGTAGCTGGGTACAGTGATTATTTTAATGACCTTGGAAAAGACCTGCAGGACGAAATAATCCGCAGGACAGAACATAAAGAGATATAACAAAGGGCGCCTGAGCGCCCTTTGTTATGATTATTTCATTTCATTTCATTTCTTCTCCAGCTCAAGCCTTTCAATCTCATTCAGCAATTCATCCAGTTTTATTTTTTCCTTTTCGAGATCTTTCCTGATTTTATCTGAATCAATCTCTTGCAATTCTTTCATTGCCTCTTCAATATTTCTCCTGATCTCCTCCTGGTTGACTTGTATTTCCTTCATCGATTCTTCTATTTCAGCCCTGATTTTTTCATAATCAGTTGCCTCCAGCTCTTCTTTAGCAATTAACATCTCTTCTTTTAATTTATCCATATCAGGCATTTCAATACTTTTCATTTTTTCACATGCCAATTCCATAGCCTTCTCAACTTCTAAACGGATTTTATCCATATCAATTTCCTCCATGGACGCAATTGCACTTTCTATCCCAATCCTGATCTTTTCTTCATCAATCGGAGGTATCTCAATTTCCATAATGATTTTATCTATATCAATCTCTTTCATGCTTTTTTCAATATCTGCCTTTATCTGTTCCATGTCCAGTTCCTCAAGCTTATCCTGCGCCTCAGCCAATCCTTCTTCAAGCTCTTTAAGATCATCCAGCGTTTTATCAATTTCAGCCTGATATTTGACATAATCTTCTTCCGGTATCCTCTCACCATTCACATATAGTTCCCTGACCTTACCCTGTTCAATCTTCATTTTAATATCCATTTCCCTTCCATCTTTCATGAAGGTCCTTTGAACAACATTGTCCTTCACCTTAAGACTCGTGTCCTGTGGAACGTCCGGTATGCTTTCAGAATTAATATGTATTTTGGGATTCAGTACCGGCCTGGGATTTACATTTACCGTGGTCCTGGAAACCGGATTGATCGTTTTTTCAGGTAATGCTTGCTCCATTATCTTAACTGGTTCATCTGAACTGATAGGATAATCCCTATTGATTGTATCTTTTTGGCCAGGGCTGAAGTTAATCAAAGTTCCGCCCGTGTTAAGCAGGATTATCATGATTGCCGAAATCAATAAAAATCCTGCAAGGATTTTACCATGCACATTTGTCTTCATCTTACTTTGTTTTAAAATTCTTAATACTCTTGATAATAAAGGATATCGTTTTGAACCCAATGCCAGTAAAGGGAAATTATATTTCATCGGAACCTCATGTATACTGGCAAGGGCTTTCACATAGGTTATTTTATCATTTGAAAATAAAACTGCCAGATCATCACAACAATTTTCACGTTCTTTTCTGATATATCGATTAATCACCCATACGGCAGGATTATAAAACATAAGTGCTGCCATGATCGACTGAAATATATTCACCAGGTAATCATTCCGACGGATATGCGCGAGTTCATGAGCTATAATAGCTTCAAGCTGTTCACAAGATATATGCGTAACTGCGCTGAACGGAAGCAGAATTACCGGTTTTATGAAGCCAATCACGACTGGAATAGCGATAAGTGTTGATTCATATATATGTACCAGTTTCCTGATCTGCATCCTATCGATCAACTGATGAAATCGATGTTGTAAGTCAGGAGTAATGGCATAAAGACAGTTGTTCCTTAATCTCTGTATCCTTATAAATCCGCCTGTCATCCTGGCTGTGATAACGAACACACCAAGTAACCAGAGTGTGATAATGTAGGTGAATTTGCCCGATATAATCCCTGCGAGTGTTAAAAGTGTTGTGTTTAAACGGGAATTCTCAGTGTATGGATCAACCTGCCCGGTACTTATTTCATTATTAGAAAAAGAAATAAGGGCTCGTGGAGATTTAACGAAAGGAATATCCTCTATGTTTCTGTAATTTATTGTAAATGTCAGAATCCACAGACATAAAACAAGGAACAGGGAAAAAACCGCAAGGTTATATCTAAGTTGAGAAGAATGATTCCTCAGAAATAACAACAGTAAAGATAAAAACAGGATAATAAAAAAACCCTGCCAGATGGAGTGTAGTATTGCCCATCCCAGTGCATCGATAATACTATCAGGTAATATCCTGTAAATAAAGGTCATGGTTGATCTTTTTCAATTTTTTCAATCAGGTCCTTTATCTTCTGTAATTCCTCCTTTGATGTTTTCCTGTTGCCCAGAGTCTGCATGACAAGTTTGCTGGCAGATCCATCAAATGCAATTTTTAATAATTTTTCAACCAGTAAAGATTGTGTTTCATCTTCCTCCAAAACAGTGGTATAGATATGAGTCCGGTCTTTTTTATTCCGCGTGAGAATGCCCTTTTCATGCATAATTTGCATGATTTTCAAAGTTGTAGTATATCCAACGTTTTTCCTCTCGTTTAACCTGTCATTTACAAAACGTACTGTTGAGGGTCCATTTTCCCATAAAATGTGCAGTACCTCAAGTTCTGCATCAGTTGGCTGGATAAGTTTTATACGCTCAGTCATCGATTACGAATGTTTTCGTAGACAAATATATACGAAGAATTTCGTATTTGCAAATAAATTCAGTTAAAAAATGTTAATTTATCCTGTTTGTCAGGTAATGGTTTATTAGTTTTTTAGATTATTTGTTTATCTGCGTGTTAGGGTGAGAGGGTGTTGGATTGTTATGAAGAAGACTATTCCAGTATTTATTAAACAAATTTATAAATACCATACCCACACAAACACGCACATCCATAAATACACTAATAGATCAATATACCAAAAAACCAATTTAACAATAAACAACTACACTGTAAGGCAAATCACAATGAATCAATTGTAAATGAGTGTGTTACAAAATTATGACTATATTTGTAGTAATAAAACTACAAAAATAGTTGTATGACTAAAAAAATAATTATATATTTGTTATCATGAAAGAATTAACCAGGGCAGAGGAACAGGTTATGCAATGTCTGTGGAGTCTGGAAAAGGGATTCCTGAAAGATATTGTAGAACAATTTCCAGAACCCAAACCGGCATATACAACAGTTTCAACTGTTATTCGGGTGCTGGTAAAAAAAGGATTTATTGGTTACAGAGCCTATGGGAAGATCCATGAATACTATCCGCTGGTGGATCGTGAGAATTATTTCAAGAATCATTTTCGTGATCTGATCAGGGATTATTTCAGTGGATCGCCCGGGCGTTTTGCATCCTTTTTTGCAAGGGAAGGTGATCTCAACCTGACTGAACTTGAGGAAATCAGAAACCTAATAGAAGAACAGATCAAACAGAAGAAGAGAAAGAAGAAATGAACGAATGGATTATTTATCTCATTAAAGTCAGCATAATAACAGGTTTTTTCTATTTTTTTTACCTCCTGTTCTTAAGAAATGAAGCTTTTTTAAATTTCAACAGGGCGTATTTGCTGACATCCGTATCTATCGCCTTTATAATACCCGTTTTAAATATACCGGTTCATTCAGGGAATGGCATTGCACTTGTACCACATTTCACGCCGGATTACTGGCTGGAGGAGTTGAATTACAAATTTGACATTCAAAACAGTACCAAACCTGATTCGTTATATTTTAGCCATTTGATTTCTCCGGTATATATATTCATTACAGGCCTGTTGCTGTTACGGACATGCATTAATTTCTTCAGGCTTTATGTTGGAATCTGTAAAATCAAAGGTGTACGGGTAGGGAGAGTGATCATCAAATACAGTGATAATGTTGAATCACCATTTTCTTTTTTTAACTATATAATAATTCGCAGGAACAGCTCCGGTCAGTACAGACTTAAGGATATCCTTCACCACGAGCTCGTTCATGTGAAACAGTTCCATTCAGCAGACAAGCTGATCATGGAATTTTTTACTGTCCTTCTCTGGTTCAATCCTTTCATGTATCATTATCGCAAACTCGTTACAGAGGTCCATGAGTATCTTGCCGACCGGGGGGCAAATTCAGGCAACAGGATCCCCGGCGAGTATCAGTCGATGCTCCTGAACTGGGTATCAAAAGGACCTGAACGTTTCTTTGCGAATAGTTTTTCCAGTTCATTAATTAAAAAAAGAATCATTATGTTATCAAAAATAAAATCTAAAAGAAAAAATATCAAGATTCTTTTCATCTTACCTTTGTTAGGAATTTTGATAGCAATTTTCGGTTTTGATATAAACACTGAAGTTCAATTAACTCCTGGCAATAATCGCTTACTGTCGCAATTTGTTCAGACAGACTCATCGGACAATATTCCTGAAGGCATGCCCTTCATGGAAGATACAGAGGTAAGGATTGCATCAGGTTACGGGATGAGAATCCATCCTATTCAGAAAATTAAAATGATGCATTACGGTATTGACCTGGTAGCTCCAAAGGGTACACCGGTCGTAACAACTGCCAGTGGTATTGTCGAAAAGGCTGAATCTGCAGAAGGGTATGGGAACATTGTACTTGTAAAGCACAGTGATACATATTCTACCTTTTACACACAGTTATTGAAGTTTAGTGTAGCCCCGGGACAAAAAATCCAAAAAGGGGAGGTGATCGGTTACCTTGGAGAATCCGGTATCAGTACCGGCCCACACCTTCATTATGAAGTTCATAAAAATGGTGAACGGGTTAATCCTGCGGACTTTATCACAACCGAATGATTTTTTTTTATCCTGCAAATCACCTTGCAGCAAAAAGTAATTATCTGATAATTTGCTGAATAATGCTCGCAGATTCACGCAGGAAAATTATACGCATGAATCTGCGGGTATTTTTTTTCATCCACTACAATGACAGGATTAATTCTTAATTTTAGCATCAAGACTATTCTTTCTTGTCCAGATGAGATTCAACCTGATACCAAAGCGTGTCCTTATATTTTCGTTTTTTCTTGTGTTAAGTAATATCTATCTGGATGCTCAGGATATGGTCTATGAAGGGAAGAAATTATCCCTTCCATACTCACCGAGGGATTTCATACTTGGATTGGCACCTAATTATGTCTACCGTGAAGATGCTTTTCCACGTATTACCGGCAGCCTCAACATGCAATATTTTATTGCCAGGAATGTAAGTATCAATGGTAATATTTCACTTGGGCAGGATTATGCACATTTTGGCCCGGGTATACTGGGAGTTCCATGGATGGCATTGGGAACTTTTCAAACCTGGTTTTCATCTGATGATTTCCTGATGCTATTTCTTATAATGGCCGGTTCTTTTGAAAACACTTCATTCCATTTCCCGGTTGGCAACAATCTGGATCTGTCACCATATTTTTCCCTTCTACGATTCCAATATTTGTATGAACCACCTGTATCACGGTTCAACGATTTCAGTGGAGGCCTTGCCTTGGGATCAAAATTAAATATCATCCTTTCAGACCATTGGATAATTGCACCATATATTGAATACACCAGAACATATATTTCCGGACATGATGGTATTCAGGGAGGTTTTTATGCCGGTTATTATTTCAAATCCAAGATTTCTATCGAGGATGAATAATGAGGATCTGACTTAATAATATTTTTTTTCTTTTCCACATAACTTTTCATCATTATCAAAGTATTTATTAAAGAAAGTGCTTTCGATTCCGGTTTCAATGACAGATGAAAAAATAATGACAAGGGTTAGCCAGGGAAAACTGGATGATGCAAAAATCCTGTATAACCGGTATCATATTAAAATCTATAACTTTTTTTTACGTCTGACATTTAACAGGGACATCAGTCTTGATCTGACACAGAATGTATTCTACAGGCTTTTGAAGTACAGAGCTACCTGGAAAAAAGACCAGGTGTTCATACCATGGATCTTTCGGATAGCCAGAAACGAATTTAATGATTACATGAAACGGGAAGGCAAGTTTCTGAACAATTCCATAGAACTGGATGAAATCAATGATACAGCATCTGCCATGACCGGGAATCTCGAAAATTCCGAACAGGTGATAATCCTGCAGAATGCCTTGTCAATGATCAGCCCGGAACATCGGCAGGTTTTGTTACTGAGCAGATATATGAAACTCAAGAATAAAGATATTGCCTATATCATCAACAGTAATGAAAATGCTGTTAAGCAGTTGGTATTCAGGGCAATACAAAAACTCAGGGAAGTATATTTCAAACTCGAGGATTCATGAATACGAAGGAGAGAAGGAGGGATGGAGAGAAAGAGAGAAGGAGTGAGTGAGGGATATAGGCATAGAGATAAGGGAGAAGTGCTGATATCATTATTACAACCCAGGGCTTTAGCTCCGGGGATACAGAATCGTGAAATATGAATTAAATCAAGTCTAAGACACTGGGATTTCAAAATAAAAAACAATGAATTAGCCTGGGGTTAAAATCCTGGGGGCACAAACAATAAATTAACTCCAGGAGCTCAGTTCCTGGAATCAACAAAAATTAATAAACATATGACTTGTCAGGAAAGTACCGAAATAATGAAGGAATATATTTCAGGTGATATTAATAGTTATGATTTGAACAGGCTTAAAATACACCTGGAAAGCTGTAATTCCTGCCGTACTGAATTTATGCAAATTGAAAAGATCAGCACAGCATTTGAATATTTGCCTGACCTGAAACCCTCTTCAGAACGCATGACTGATCTGGATGAAATAATATTACAGGAGTCCGGTACAGCAGGGAGTAAAGATAGTTTTTCGGGCATTTCACAAAGACTGTTGATCCCTGCCGGAATTGCTGCATCAATTATTTTATTCACAAGTGGCTTTTTAACCGGGAGAATACAAAAGGGAAATCATTTAAATGATCAGGAGATATTAGCACTCAGGAAAGAAGTCATTGAAACAAAGAACCTGATGATCCTGAACCTTCTCAATCAGCAGTCAGCCAGTAAGAGAATTCTTGCAACCACATATGCGGAAGAACTTGATGAATTAAATCCTGAAGTAATGGCGGCACTGCTTTATTCTCTCAACAATGATTACAGTGCAAATGTCAGGCTTGCCTCTCTTGAAGCCCTTGCAAAATATTCTGATGATCCGAATATCCGGTTTGAACTTATCAGAACATTTGACAATGAAAAAGATCCAATCATTCAGCTGAACATGATCAATCTGATGGTATTATTGAATGAGAAATCATCCGTTCAGATTATGCAAAGGCTGGTTGACGATGACCTTACACCTGAAACTGTGAAAGAGCAGGCCAGGAAAGGTCTGGAAGTTTTATTATGAAATATTTAAACCAAAATAATATGAAAAAAGTTGTTTGTTTATTATTATTATTCCTGCCTCTGTCTTGTCTCTTTGGTCAACAGTACAAGACAACCTTATCGGGTAAACGGGAATATACACTTAAGCTTCTTGATATTGAAGCAGATCTTAACATCAGTACTACTTCCGGGAATGAAATTATCATACAGGCCACATCTTTACCAGAAGCACCGGACAAAGCAAAAGGACTTCGCCCTCTAACTAAATCCGGCGTAGACAATACAGGCATTGGCCTGAATATGGAAATTATTGATAATGTAATAGCCTTTACGGGAGGGAAATCAGGTGAAAATCTGAAATATGATTTTAAGATTCCGGAAAATGTAAATTTCTATATCAATAATCCGGGATATTCCAGACTCTATAATATCAATCTGACAGGAATTTCAAAAGAAATTGAGATCGTAATAAGCAGTGGCAATATAAGAATGGAAAATATAACCGGACCTGTAATTGCCAGGACAGATAAAGGTAACATCGATATTATCTTCAGTAAATGCAGTCAGGAAGGCCCCATGTCTATAATCTCTCAGACAGGTGATATTGATGTGACAATTCCACCACAGGAAAAAGTCACGTTAAAGCTAAGTGCAAGTGATGGAGATATCTATACTGACCTTGAACTGGTGGAACAAAAAGGGAATGATTTTAGTTCATTTGGCATGTATGGTTATGTCACAAGCCCAAGAAGTTACCGTTATACCTACCAGTTTGATCTTCCCAGAGTGGATAAAAAAATCAGGGAATTCTATCTCCCGGATATTTCCAGGATTGAGGTTGATAAAGACCGGGAAATTTTATCATTCAAAGAGGATATACAAAGTCTTGAATCGGATGAACTGCTGGAAGAAATTTCCAAAAACCAGAATAAGTCATCTGATGCACAGCAATATTATGCAAAGGCTCTCGCTTTTTCACACCCGCTTTATTTTTACGATTTCTTTTTCTATGATTATAAAGGCGATCTGAATGGGGGAGGAATTGAAATTGCCATGAAAACCGGAAATGGAAATATTTATGTCAGGAAAGCAAAGTGAACCGTGAATTGTGAGTCGTGAAACGTGAGTCGTATTACCTGAACAGATAAATGGCGATTTTTCTGGATAAATATGCAACGATTGAAAATTTTTGCGGTCTTTAAAGTACGAATTTGTGGCCTGATATTTGTTTGAAACTTTTGTATAAAAACAGCAATATGTCTTATTACTCTTTTCTCACAATTCACAACGCACGACTCACGATTTAACAATTATTAAGACTTCTTAACCTGCTTTAAATTTTTATGAAAAAAATACTTTGTTACTTGTAACGTAATTGATTTTGTATCGTCTAATACATAGAGAACGATGCGAAAGCGCAGAAAAAAATACAATACGATGAGTATCGAACAGCAAATACAGGCATGTGAAGACCGGATTAACCGGCTTGAACAGATGAAGCAAAAGTTTATTTCAGAATTAGCAAATCATCAGAGTGATAATAATCAATCTGGAGAGGAATCATATTTAAACAGGATAAATATTGACCTTGATGAGAACTACCAGCATTACGCTGTTCTTAAGATCAGGAGAATGATGGGATTCTGAAAGTTATCATTTCATGGATTTCAATTCTCCGTTTAATATAAAGCCACCCCGGCCCGAAAGCCGGGGTTATTTTTTTATTTGTTGGATCCCCGGCCTGAAGGCAAATGTATGGTTATAGATTTGTCAGACCCTTTGCCTGAAGGTACATATTAAGTTATTGGGTTTTTATATTCCAGGACGGGAGCCGGGATTAGGTTAATAATTTGTCATATCTTCGGCTTGAGAGCCGTGGTTACGTTATTCGGAGATCTTTATTATGATTTTTCCTTCCGTAGTATATTGCTCCGCCCTCTTATGTGCACTGGCAATATCTTCCAAAGGATAGACAGAGTCGATATATATCTTCAGTTTTTCCTGTCTGATCAGATCTGAAATGATCTCCAGATCAGATCCTTTTGATTTCATCAGGAATGTTTTCACTTTTTTCCCTTTAGAAAAGATAGCAAGAAATTTATGGACCAACAATTTAGGTCGGGGTAAAGTGGTAAGGAATACCCCTCCCGGTTTCAGGATATGCCTGCAATCCGGATAATTATCCACACCTGCGGCATCAAATATGACATCATATTGTTCAGCCTGTGATTTATAATATTCACGTGTATAATCAATGAACTTGTCTGGCTTCAGGTCTTCCATCATTTTCTGGTGTCTTCCGCTGCACACTGCAACCGTATAACCTCCCATAACCATGGATAACTGAAGTGCAAAATGACCCACACCGCCGGCACTTCCAATGATCAGTACCTTTTGGCCATTTTTAAGTTGGCATTTATCGCGCAAACCCTGCAGGGCTGTGATAGCTGCAAGAGGTACAGCAGCAGCTTCTTCCCAGCTAATATTTTCAGGCTTCCTTGAGAGAAGGGATTCAGCGGCTGCAGCATATTCAGCAAAAGCACCCCCAAAACGACGTATCAGGCGTGCGTATACCTGATCTCCTGATTTGAATCTCTTTACCCCTGAACCACATTCCATAATTTCCCCGGCCACATCGTAACCAAGAACAACCGGAAAATGTGCTTTCAGGAATAACCTGTGCCATCCCTGCCTTTGCTTCCAGTCGACCGGATTGATGGATGCCGCCTTTACTTTGATAAGTACCTCATCATCTCTGATAATCGGTCTGGCAATTTCCTCTATCCTGAAAACTTCAGGAGAACCATATTCGTAAATTACGGCTGCTTTCATATCAAGAAATTATTTGGATATTTTGGTCTTTATAACAAATTCATGTTGCAAGTATCAATATCGAAAAACAGGCATTCCGCCTGAAGCGGATGCCGAAGTTTTTCGAGTATCCTCGTAATGGCAAAGAAATCAAAGATTTCTGCCATTTCGGGAGTTGCAGGTTACCTGCCCGTTCTATCAAAGCATGCAAGTTATTTAATTTTGATGATGTGTGATGAATTGTCAGAACATCAATTTACAGGGACCTTTTTGATTTAATAAATGATTTAATACTTTTAGCCTGAAAAATTAGTTAATCTTATGGAAGCTACAGAAAAAGTATTAATAACAATGAAAAATGCCGGGAAAGCACTTAAGAGTGCAGAGATTGTCCAATTGTCCGGACTTGATGCCAAGAGTGTTGATAAGGCAATGAAAGAGCTCAAAAGCAAGGAACTGATCTTTTCACCAAAGAAATGCTTCTGGAAAGCTAAGTGATTGCAGATTAGTATATTAGTGTATTAGTATATTAGTAGATTAGTTTATTAGTATATATGCTTGTTTATTGATTGGGAAGTTGAGCACAACTTAAAAATTGTCAAGGTAGAAAATTATTCTGTTCTTGAATTTATTATTCCATTTTCTAGCAGGGATGATAGTATATGAGCAAAATAAGCTTATTTTCTGTGTCAAGTTTCAATGTTGATTGGAATTATGATATTCATACAAATCATCAAAATTCTATTAATTGATTGTGGCAAAAGAATCATTAGTGAAGAAAAATTCATTACTATCCAGTAAACCAAAACTTTAAGGTTATGAAAAAATACTTCCTTTCCCTGTTTAACAATACCTATCGTTAATGGACAATATCATTTTTTATTTCTTCTGTTATCATTATCACTGTCTCCCTAATTATTGGCATGAAAAATAATCTTCCAATGAATGTCATGTTCATTTGTGGAATTGTCTTTCTCTATCTTATTCTTATACATCCCTGGAGGAGATCAAAGAACTATTTATATTTGAGTTCAGTGTCCTTAGGCATATTTTTGCTATTCTTAATAATTGCCTTTATTGTTTCCAACATAAATTTCAGTTCTGAATTGCCAAGACCAAGGAAGATTGAAGTGATTACCGGTGGACTCTATACTGTTATCGCCTTGTGTATTTGTGTCCCAGGCATTATAATTGGCTTTTTGGGTCCCATAATCTGTGGTTACAGCGAAAGTCATGCAGCTAAGTCATAATTGATTCTAATGAAATTGAATAATAAGATAATCGATTTTAATATTATATAAGCTGTGTCCTACAGCATATATAACCCATTATCGGCCGTGGTTTGCGTAGGTTGGCACAATTGGTTATGTTGTTCTGTCCCGAAAAGAAAGCGCTTTGAGGGCGCAACGGATCATACACGCGGACTTTACAGGATAATCTGCGCATATGTGGAATAACCCGGCAGGGAGGATATCCATCCATATACATTCCATGTTACCAGGTGTGAATGCCAAGTCCTGTTTCCAGCCGGCCACTTTCCCTGCCACAGGATGTGATTGGATAGTACATCTGCCCGGATATTCACAGGACAGCCTTCCTGACTGGAATAATGGCACAGGATTTTCGACAGGTCTTATTCTCAAAACATTTGGTGTCGCAGATTAGGTGAGGGCATCAATTCCACACACCGGGAATAGGTTCGTTACAGAATCTGCAGCTATTGTTTATAATATGGTTCTGGGTTATTTGATAACCGAGCCTTTCAATCAGAAGTTTTTGGCAATTCGGACAATAAGTATTTGAGGTCTTTGTACCCGGCACATTTCCTATATAAACAAATTTAATACCGCAATCCAAAGCTATTTTCCTGGCTTTTTCGAGTGTTGAAACAGGTGTTGAAGGAAGCTGTGTCAGTTTATACATTGGATGAAATCTGCTGAAGTGCAGTGGATAATTATACAATTCATTATCATAAAGCCATTCACACATTTCCCGGATCATATTGAAATCATCTGTCCAGCCAGGAACGATAAGGTTTGTTATCTCGAGCCAGACACCTTCCTCTTTCATAATTTTTAATGTATTCAGGATAGGTTGGAGCTTTCCCGCATTCAGTTTGAGATAAATACTATCACTGAAAGATTTCAAATCGACGTTGGCTGCATCAATATATTTAAGGAAATACCTGAGAGGTTCCTCATTAATGTAGCCGGCAGTTACCAGAATATTTTTGATACCTTTCGAAGCTGCTATTTTTGCGGAATCATATGTGTATTCAAAAAAGGTTATTGGTTCCGAATATGTATATGCAATGGACTGGCAATCTGTCTGGATACAGCTTGATACGAGGCTGGCAGGCATTAAATCATAGTTCCTCGTCTCGGTGGGTGAGGTCTGTGATATTGTCCAATTCTGACAGTTCAGGCATGCAAGATTACAACCTGCGGTTGCCACAGAGAAAGCCCTTGATGCCGGAAGAAAATGATATAATGGTTTCTTTTCAACAGGATCAACATGGACAGAACAGGGATTACCGTATGCTATCGTATACAACTTGTCATTTTTATTAATTCGATTCCTGCAGTCACTTACTTCATCTGATTTCAGGGTACACTCGTTTGGGCAGATCATGCATTTTACTCCCCTGGGTGTAACTTCATAGAAGAGTGCTTCCTTGCTCCATTTCCAGAGTTCATCGTTACCGGGTTTTATCTTCCCGGAATCTGCAGCAAAAAGTTTCATACAGCCAGCACTGCACAAACCTCCCACACCCAGTAAACTTCTCTTTAAAAATTCCCTTTTAGTGATTCTCATAGCATTCTATATTAAGAACCCACCACTCATGAAATTCATATGAGGATGTATCTCAACTAAATTTTAATGTATTAAGTGAAATAAAATTAATTATTTCTCCCAGATTACGCAGATTTAAAGGCATATCACCCAGAATTTAATACATTGATTATTGAACATCTGCGAAATCTCCGTTTAAATTTGCGTATAACTGCCCTGTGAAATATCCTTGCAGGATTTTTGCTCCGCAAAAATTTCACAGGGTCTGCAAGAAGCCTCTAATGGGCTTCTGATCAATATCAGTCCATACCCCGGCAATTGGGAATACGGGCCCTCTTTATCGATTCGCTGATTTTAACAAAATATCTTATAAATATGATGTAACCGATTATGCAATGCAAAATTATGCGAAAATCATGCCGGATTCTTTTTTCAAGAAAAAGAATTGACCTATTTAGAGTTAATAAATATAATTCTTGCGGGTCAAAAAGGTTATTCCTGCACTCACAAGATTTATGGCTGCAATAATCAATGCACTATTTATGATGCCAAGCAAGGGTATCAGTAAAACAGAAACAAGCAAAGCCCCGAATGCTGAACCCAAAAGATCCGAACTGTACAGACTGGCTGCCCTGACTGATAGTTTTTCTTTAAGGATGGTAGACCCGAGGGAAAATTGCAGTCCTGTGGCCATTGAGATGATCAGTGTGAGTACTGCGAATATCAGATGTATCAAAAAACCCGGTAAATCAATCCTGCTAAAGATCAGGAATACAAATGGCAGTGCCAGAGCATATGTCATGATAATTACTTGAATTACCATAAATGACCAAATCGATGTTTTAATATATTTTTCCCGGTAGAATGCTCCAAGGGCAAGGCCGCCCATGAATACAGTGATAATGACGCCGGTATAGTGATAAACATACCCATATAATATCTGAAATGTAAGTATCAAAAGTAATTCTATGGATGATCCTGCAAATCCTGTAGCAAAAATTCCCAGCTGAACAGGCTTAAGCCGTATCATGGATACCAGGAACGCGATGATGACCAGTCCGAGAGGGAACCAATAATGGATATTAAACTGACTCATCCAGTATTTCAGGTGCTGGATATAACAGACTGGTTTAAAATCAAGGTTTACAGGTGCCTGAGGATTCAGTTGTTCCATAATGTAATTACTTCGTTCACTCAGGAATCCTGCTTCAAGATAATACTGGTTCACATATACATTCTGAATATTTCTCTGTACAACCAATTCAGGAATATTAATATTCAACGAATTATCTGAAGCAAGAAGATAGTTTTTGTTTCCCGGGATGATGAGGATATTTTCAAAAACAGCATGTATTGTCTGAAAGACGATAGAATTCAGCTCATTTGCCTCAACACTTACATAATTTATTGTTGATGGAAGAGACAGGGAAATGAGACCATGCTGATTTAACCTTGTTTTAAGCAGCTTGAAATATTCAAGTGTATAATAGCGGTTAACCTGGGCAGTATTCGGTTCCGGTATCTGCATCAGAATTACATCATATTTTTTATTGACTGTGTTAAGGTATAACTTTGGATCCCTGGTAATTACGTTAACGTGTTCTTTGTCAAGTGCGTTTGTCCATTTTCTTCCCAGTTTAACGATCCACGGATTGATTTCCACATAATCGATATTCTCAACATCATATTTTAAAATCTCATCAATAATACCAGATAACCCACCTGATATGATCAAAATATTTTTGGGCTCCGGATGCTGAAGTAATGCATAATGAACATCTTCTTCATTTGTAACAGGGTCTTCGGTTGTGAAAAGGAGAGAAGTATTCTCAAAGAAATTTAACTGATCTGCTGATTTTGTAACAGCGAGGTTGCCATAAGGTGTATCTTTGAGATATACCAGTTCCTGGTTTGGATACAGTGCTTTTTTTACGAGTTTGTCGATATTGAGAATAAAGATTACGGCTATCAGAATAACTCCGACCAGAGAGATTACCCATCTGGCCCGGATTGAAGATCTTATTTCCCTGTTTATCCAGGAGAGGATGAGATTACTCAAAAATACAATACTCAGAATCTGAAGAGATTTCAGAAAATATACAAGGATAAAGCTCAGGACCAGTCCGCCGGCAATACTGCCGATCGATTCGATTGCATATACCCTGTGGATCAGATTACGGTTAAAATAGGTTGAAAATGAAACAGACAGGTATGTGAACAGGTATCCTGACAACAGGCAAAAGGGCATGAGAAGGATAAAAGATGTCAGCAGGATCTGGTAGATACCCACCATGCTGCCCGGTTGAAAAACAATATTTTTTAAGATGTTCAGAAGCACAACAATGACAAGGGCAACCAAACTAAGCAGGATCAGGGCGTAAACCTGGAAATTAATATGTTTCATTAATCCTTTGGATTTTTTCCCGATCCCTGCTCCGAAAGCGGTAAGAATCATCCAGTTTGTGAGGACAATCCCGATGACAAGTTCATTCCCATAAAAAACATTCATGAACTCTCTGAGCAAAATGATCTGTGTAATAATAGTCGTAAAGCCAAGGCTGAAAGCCGGGATCATATGAATGAACCTGATCTTCATGAATGGTTCACCATCCAATTTCTCTTTGATATATTGTTTGTCAGGTTCACCTTCTTTATCTCCCCCTTTCACGAGACGGACATAGTAATCCCAATGCCAGAGAAAATGAAAAACGGCAATCATGGTCAACCCGATTCCAAAATCGACATGCCATACCAATAATTCTTTGATAAAAGGGATATTCAGTTTATAATTCACCTGTACAGCCAGTGTAAGTCCAAGTAGGCCGGTCATTAAAAAAGTAACAAGCAGGAGTATATTCCAGAACTGGCGATGATCTTTCTGTGTGATTATTGAAAGACGTGAAAGAGTATAGCTCAGGATATATAGCAGAAAGGCCAGTATTCCTATAGGGAATAATGCATATGTTGAATTCATTTTAAGCCATGCTGTTGATGAAATTCCTTCTCGCTGAAAATAATTGCTTCATAGATATATATATCTGCCTCTTTCCACCCATCCCATCCAATCTGTGCTTTATCGCGGGCACAATGGCTGAGAAACTCTTCTTTTGTCCACCCTGTTTTATCGGCTACCTGTGGGAGGAATGTGCCTGATTGAAATCCCTTTTTTATATATATCCCATGCTTTCCCAGTTCAATTTCATCTATGTTGTCTATTTTTTGAAGGGGTGTTAGCACAGATATTTCGATTTCAATATCTTTCAGTTCTGGAGGTATCACCGGTGTAAAACGGTAATCCTTCGTGGAAGAAGAGACAGTCATATCCTGTATCACTTTATATAATGGCTCACCAGGATTAAAACGGCCAATACATCCGCGCAGATTGCCATCCTTGTTAAGTGTAACAAAAGCACCGGCTGGTTTTAACAGAATGTCTGACAGTTGGCTCCTATCGATCTCCGGGATTGTTCTTTCCCATATATATTCTTCAAGAGTACTCCTGGCTATTTCCAGCAGAATTTTCTTATCCTGTTCCTGTAGCTCAAAGGGTTGTTCGGTCATATCATCACTAGCTTTTTTTGTTTTATCAGAAGGGATTGTATTTTTGGTGCTGGAAAAACTGATTGAATAATATCCAACCACCCTCGATTTATCACCTATCTGGCTATCACCCGAGTTTCTGTATTCGATCAGATTGATGTCGATTTCCGGATCACCATCGGTCATATATAATAAAGTCAGCACAGCCGGCCAGGCGCATATACAGGTTGCGAGTCCCGGTATATTTTTTCCCATATTATCATTAATGCTATTAACAAATGTCTCAATTGAATTGGACTGGATCGCTTCGGCTGTCTGTTTATCAACGATACATGCATTCATGTAATCGGGATAATGAGAGAAATCTGTGCTGATGATAAAGAGATTATTATCATTGAAGTATGGGTAAAGATTTTTTGCAATTTCATAACAAATATCGGCAGAATGTGTGCCCAGAAGAATGGGAACAATCTTAAAATCTTTCTTCATGCAATACTGGAGAAATGGTAGCTGCACCTCAAGGCTATGCTCCTGTACATGTGCAGAGGGGTTATAGAAAAGGTAGGGGGAGGCCTTGATAAGTTTATTCGCAAGATCAAGGTTTACATTTACAATTCCAAGTGGAGTCTCGTAATGCCCCTGGTTATATATGGAGGCCCCATCATAGGACACCCTGTGACTCGATCCGATGATAAATATGTTTTCATAGTCCTTTTTCTGATTAATCTGGTTAAAGCTTGATGCTGCCACGATACCCGAATATGGATAGCCTGCATGCGGGGCAATAACAGCTAATACTGTTCCGGTATTTTTGGCGGGTTGTGCTTCGCCGAACAGTAGCCTCAGATCCTGTTTTAGTGCCTCGCGATCAGCTGAATAAAAAGAACCTGCTACAACAGCTTTCCTGTTATGCAACTCCTGGCCATGACATCCGGAACAGGCAATGGTGACCATTGCCATAAACAGAAATACCCCTCTCATATCTGAAATCTTTATTCCAAATTTACAGATAAATATTAATTATTTAACCGCCGGCTGAATTCAATGCAATTCCAGTCGCAGAGAATAACAGTTTCCGGGGAGGATCCCGTAATTAAAAACTCATCAGGACAACCTTTTTTATATGTGCTATTTAAAATAAGAATTAGCGAACATAATATATTGTTCCCAATCCCATTCTGTTATATCATGTTCTCCTGAACGTTAATGGTATCCAATATAGCCTTCCTGAATAGCATTATCAGGCTCGGGCATTATTTTCTCCGTGAGTCCCGTTTTTCCTAGAAACCTGTAAACGGTATCTGCAGCAAGCGCGGCCAGAAATTCTCCTCTGGGATCAGCCCAAAGGTCTTTATTTGCACTTGCTATATATACAGGCCTTGGAGCAATACATGCAACCAGAAGATGTTGATCAACCGGTAAGTCTTTTTCATTCTTATTATAAAGGTTAAAATTGTCACAAAACCAGTGAGGAAAGCTTGTGTTAATCCTCTCCACTGTTTCCCCGAATTGCCTTCTGGACAGGGCTGCTCCTCCACAACCTGAATTATTTGAAATCACAACGGCAAACCGTTCATCAGATGCCCCGGCCCATAATGCTGTTTTTCCGAGCCTGGAATGGCCAAATACAGCTACCTTACCAGCATCTATATATGGATCGGTTTCCAGATAATCCATTATTCTGCTGAGCCCCCATGCCCAGGCTGCGATGGTGCCCCATTCATCAGCAGACGGCCCTTCATCTTCATTATATACAAGTCCATGAATACCATTTCTGAAACCATCATCAAAATCGGGATCAATATCACCATAATAAGCTGTTGCAACCGCATATCCATGCTGGATGATAAGATCCACCGGCCATCGGCTTTGACTTAAACCTCTCGATTGTTGATCTGCCGTATGGCCATAAATTTTATATTCTTCATTATTACGAACCCAGTTTTCAGTGATAAATATTCCGGTATCAGGACTAATTGTATGATTACCATAGAAATTATATCCCAGGAATACTGGTACTGCTACAGTTGTGTGGGGATAATAAATCAACAGATTGATATCTAAATATTTATCTTCTCTGCTTAACCTTATAGTCAATTGTTTTCTGACAGCTGTTCCGTCTAAAGCCATAGAATCATGATCAGTTAACATGTATTCATATGTAAAATTAAAACCAGGGACTTTACCGTATACTTCCTTCCTGAAAAGGTCCATGATTTCAGGTCTCCTCCTCCCGTACCACTCGGTGGTATCCTGAACAGGATTACCATTATTAAGCAGAAGCGGATCTGGTAATGAATATGCAGGAACTTTTGATTCATCATAATTTGGTACAAATTCCTCCGCACTCCTGGGATAACTTGTTAATGATAACAGGGAAAATACCAGTGATATCAATCTTATTGTTTTCATGGGCAATAAATATAAGATTTTAACCACAGAGGGCATAGAGATATGATACTATAGATTCTATTCTCCGTTTACTCTGTGCATTCTCGGTGGTCTCTGTGTTTAATGAATGATCAAATTTACTGCTTATTAAAATTTATTCGATATACAATGAATCTTTTGTATTTTTAATAATGAATTTACTGATCCTGTTTTACCTGTACAGAAATGCATAAATAATTATACCATAAAGGAACACAAAGGATTGCACTAAGGTACACAAAGGAATATATTGCCCCATGTTGTCCATTGTAACAAGTTTTCCTGTAATACAGAATAATACCACTCTAAACCAAATAAACATGAAAGCAAAATCCATTTCACGAAGAGAATTTATTACTAAATCCTCACTTGTAGCTGCAGGAGCATCCTTTGGTGTTCCGGCAGTTTCTGGGATGGGACGCAGGGCTGGTCCAAATGACAGGATCAGGCTTGGATTTATTGGCGTTGGTAACAGGGGAACTGACCTGTTAAAATTATCCATGGAAAATCCGGATGTCGAAGTTGCGGCTTTGTGTGATGTCTATGAGCCTTATTTGAATCGTAACCGTTCGTCGGTTATACAGCGGTATTTTGATACTGGTAAGGTTCCTTTGATGGATGAGGGACTTGGCAGTAGTGTGAAGCGATATACTGATTTCCGAAAAATGCTTGAGCAAAAAGACATTGAAGCTATTTTCATTGCAACACCTGATCACTGGCATGCTATTCAGGCGATCATGTCGATGGATGCAGGAAAAGATGTTTATGTTGAAAAACCATTGACCATAACCCTGAAGGAAGGGAGAGCCATCGTCGAAGCTGAAAAAAGAACCAGCCGGATTGGTGCTGTCGGGCTCAACAGAAGAGGTTGTTCAATTTATCAAAAACTGTCAAAAGAGTTTCAGGGAGGGAAGATCGGAAAAGTAACCTCCGCGCGGGCTTTCAGAATCAGCAATATGTTTCCTGATGGTATTGGCAGATTAAAACCTGAAGATCCTCCTCCCGGTTTTAACTGGGATATGTGGCTGGGTCCCAGGCCATACCGTCTCTACCAGTATAATATAGCCCCTTATTACTTCAGGTGGTGGAAAGAATATTCTTCACAGATGGGTAACTGGGGTGTCCATTATATGGATGTCATTCGTTGGTTAATCGGTGAAAAAGCACCTGTAGCTATTACAGCTCACGGGGGGAAATATGTTGTAAAGGATGATCGCGATATACCTGATACCATGGAGGTTTTCTTTGAACATGAATCAGGTGTCATCATTCAATTCAGCATACATGAGGCTAGTGGGGGAGAGGGAATCCCCGGTGGTGAAATTGAATTGAAAGGAACCCTGGGAACACTTGTTGCCAGAGAAGATGGTTACCGGATTACACCATCTTCACCCGGGCAATTTCAAACATGGGAAAAACGGATGGAAGAAGAAAAATATGAGTTCAAAGGTGAGACAGGAGATGATGACTATCAGACAAGTGAAAATTCTACCGGAAACCTCATAAGGAATTTCCTGGATTGTGTAAAATCGAGGGAAAAACCTCTATGCTCCCTGGAGGATGGTCATCGTTCAACAAGTTTCGCACATCTTGCCAATATATCGCTTGAAATGGGTATGAGGATCGAATGGGATGCTGTGAATGAAAAGATAACAAACAGTGAAAAGGCCAATGAATTATTGCATTATGAATACAGGAAACCGTGGAAGTTGTGAAATGTTTGCGGAGCAAACATTCGCGAGCAGGTCGTGTTTGTGGCCTTGTTGGAGCGAGCAATTGGTGAAACAGTAAATTAACGCATTGTGCTATTAAATAATGTATGTTGTTGAATGTTATATTTTTATATTGGGCAGCGCTGTATGTTGTTGAATGTTATATTTTTATATTGGGCAGCGCCGACGGCGCGGCCCAATATAAAGGTGATTATCAATATTATCGTCTTTAATAGCACAACACGTTAAATTAGTTTATTGGTAAGACCAGTATTCCATGAGCCTGTGATATGAAATACATGGTCGAACAATCCCGATTTATCGGGACCGGGATACTGAAGTAGTGGAATATTGTAGTATTGGAGTAATGGAGTTCAAAAATTAATGAATTCTGATTCAGGATATCACAGGAAGTCATTTGCATCAAAGGATCAATTATTAATTGATATAAATCAAAAAAATGAAAAATAAAATTACACGGCGCAGATTTATTGCTTCCACTGCAGCTGCAACCGCTGCCGTTTCTGCTTCAGCCTTCAATATTATTCAAAATGGCAGTCATGATGGAACCAGGATCTGTATTTTTTCCAAACACCTACAATTTCTTGATTATCATGAAATGGCAGATACTATAGCTGAGATAGGATTTGACGGGGCAGATTTAACGGTCCGACCCGGAGGTCATATTCTTCCTGAGAATGTTGAACAAGATCTTCCTGTAGCGTTAGAGGCTCTAAAGAGTAGGGGACTTGCAGTTCCGATGATAACAACTGCCCTTACTGATCCGGATGATCCGCTTACCACCAGAATTCTAAAAACTGCCGGTGAACTGGGTATTCATTACTATCGTATGGGTTACTTCAGGTATGATGAAGAAAAGGAAATTGAAGAAACCATCCTGGACCTGAGATCAAATATTGCAGGCTTAGTTGAATTGAATAAAAATTTTAATCTACATGGAGCATATCAGAATCACGCAGGAGATTACCTCGGAGCACCTGTGTGGGACCTGTGGATGCTGATCGGCGGATTCGAACCTGATTATATTGGATGCCAGTACGATATCCGGCATGCTACAGTGGAGGGTGGAACATCCTGGCCACTGGGACTGAAACTATTGCAACCTTATATTCGGACCATTGTAGTAAAAGACTTCAAATGGGAAAAGATTAACGAAAAATGGGAAATCATTGATGTTCCACTCGGGGAAGGAATGGTTGACTGGGATTTATTCTTTAGATTTCTTAAGGAATTAGGATTTTCCGGTCCGATCTCAATACATGTGGAATACCATTTATTTGATGAAAAGGATACAACTCTTTCGAAAAACCACAAAAAAAAGATAACTATTGAAAATATCCGCAGGGATCTTACATTTTTGAAAACTAAACTTACTGAGACAGAATTAATCTAAACAGCTTTTAATACTTTTATGAGTAGAAGGGAGCATCCTGTACTTGTCTAGGGACCTTCTTTAACACATTCAAAATGCTACCTAAGAAGAGACTGAAAACCTGATATTCATCAGGACAGGCAAGTTCAGGATGGCCGGGATTCACCTAAGATACTATCCGAGATTAAATATCATTCATTATGAGTACCTCACGAAGGGAATTTATTAAAAAAACAGGTGCTTTAACTGCCCTATCGGCCTGTAGTTTGCCGGGTGCCCTGAATAATTTTTTCGAGGTAAAAAATAAATCCATGGTACCCATAAAAATTACTCATGTTGATTCCAACTTTGAACGAGAATCTTTAATACGGCCATTCGGTTTCAAGGGTGGATATATGTCAGAGATATGGCAGACAATGGCTTGGATGCAAAGTGAGAGGGGGAACCAAAAAGTGGGATTATGCAGCCAGAGTGTCCTGTGGTCAGATGCCGGAATATTCTCGTCGCACTCCGAAAGTGGTGGAAATGCCCTGATGTATATGATGACAGAACGGGCACTGCAAATGGTCAGGGGAATGACTTTCACT
>Ga0111176_1067_pt1 | contig 24666 bp, 12 predicted proteins | sample DeeMarSWOR324_28_FD_80229 | JGI IMG/M metagenome (GOLD analysis project Ga0111176, IMG submission 80229) | Bacteroides sp. SM23_62_1 | reverse complement strand
TATTGACCAGTTTTTTGATGAGTTCTACCGGCCGGGTTTATTGAATGAGGTTTACCGTACACGCGGACATATCAGCCAGGATGCTACCCTCCTGGAAAGGTTGAAAGAATCCCCGCCTCCTGCTGTTGCACTGATCATACCCGATGGGCTGGATACTGTTAAAACCGGTACCCTGAGCATTTCTGCAAGAATAACCAATAACGGAGGTGGCATTAATGAAGTCAGGCTGTCAAATAATGGCAAAGGATTGACTGTTGATAATGAAGATGTAAGGAATGTTACCCGTGAAGGTCGCTCCATCACAAAAATGATGGATATCCCGCTTGTCCCCGGTGAAAATATTATCACAATATCAGCATATAGTAACGGCAGAATTGAATCACTACCCGATACATTTAAAGTTTACTATACCGGTCCTGAAAGGATTATTGATTGTTACCTGGTCTCTGTCGGGATCAATGAATACAGGAATCCAGCCCTGGATTTAAATTATGCCAAAGCTGATGCGAAAGCTTTCAGCAAAATCATTGATGAGAAGGGTAAAAGATTATTCAAAAAGATTGAATTGGTCGAACTGTATGACAACCAGGCAACCCGGGAAAATATTCTGGAAGCTCTTGATAGACTCGCAGAAATAGTACGGCCCGAAGATGTTTTCCTTTTTTACTACGCAGGGCATGGTAGCATGATGGAAAATAAATTCTTTTTTATTCCAACCGAAAGCGTCAGTCTCTACCAGGTTGACAGACTCAATGAAGAATCACTTTATGCGGGGCTGGTCCAGGAAAAGTTTAAAAACATCCGTGCATTAAAGCAGATTGTGATCATGGATGCCTGCCAGTCGGGAGGATCAACAGAGATCCTCGCCCAGCGGGGAGCCATGGAGGAGAAAGCACTGGCACAATTATCCAGGAGCTCCGGTGTTCATGTGCTTGCCGCTGCAGGAAGTGAACAGTTCGCAACAGAGCTGGAGAACCTTGGCCATGGTTTATTTACCTTCGTCATCCTTGATGCCCTGAATGGAGGTGCTGATGGAGCCCCAAAAGATGGAAATGTGACGATTTATGAGCTGAAAGCATACCTTAATGACCAGGTCCCCGAATTATCCAAAAAATATAAAGGCAGCACCCAATGGCCCTACACCTTCTCGATAGGACATGACTTCCCGGTTGTCCGGTTCGAATAGTGAATTGGTGATTATTGCGATTTTCACAATAAAAAATTACATTTACAGTTCATTATCCGGAAATTTCCTATTTTTAAGAGGATGAAGAAATTTTATCTATACCTGTTGATTATATTTCTACCCTTCCCGGTGGTGGCCCAGGATCCTGTTGACAGTCTGAAAAATATACTCGAAACAGTGGATGATTCAACAAAAGTCCAGACTCTCCTTACATTATCTAGGTTGTATCTTTCAAGGAACCTCCTCGAAAGTGTTAATTATGCTACGAGTGCTGCGGATCTGGCAAGAGAAATCGGAACTCCCGAGCTGCTTAGTGATGCATTAACCACTCTCGGAGCTGCCAGGTATTACCAGGGGAATTTTGAAATGGCACGCGAAATCTGGGTTGAAGGAATTGAACTGCTCAAGCAAATGGAACAAACGTATGCGGAGGATTCCATTAAAAAACTCACCATAAAAAATGATATGGCTGTACTGCTGAATAATGTCGGAGTAATATATAAAAATGCAGGGGAATACGACAAGGCCATTGAATATTACCAGGAGAATCTCAGAATTCAGGAGGAAACTGGAAATATCCTGAATATGGCCAGGGGCAGGGCAAATATTGGCAATGTATACTTTTATTTCGGCCTCGATTATAACAAAGCACTTGAATATTATAATACAAGCCTGGAATTATTCAGGCAATTTACAGAAGAAAATGCTGAATATGAGCAGGATGTATTACAGGGACGTTCCGGAATGGCAACCATTTATCTGAATATTGGAATGGTCTACAAGGAAATTAATAATATGGGGCTGGCAATTGATAATTACCGGAAAGCTCTGCGTATATTCAGGGAAATAGACGATAAACAGGGTATTGCGAATACACAGAATCAGATGGGGCTTGTCTATCTGGAAGGAGGATCCTATGAGGATGCTCTTACAGCAAGCATGAATGCACTTAACCTCTATCGTGAAATCGGTAATAGAAAGGAAGTGGCAGCAACCTTGAAAAATGTTGGAAATATATATTATCGTTGGGGCAGGTATGAACAGGCTTTGAATTATTTCAATCAGAGCCTGGCTCTTAACCAGGAACTGAACTTAAAAAAAGAAGTGTATGATGTATATAAAGATTTATCAGACACTTATGCAACCATGGGTAATTTTAAGCTGGCCCTTGATAACTACCAGAGGTATAATGAATTGAAAGACTCATCCATTCGGGAGGAAAATATCAAGCAGATTTCCGAACTCGAAACGAAATATGAAACCGAAAGGGTTGAACGCGAAAATATGCTGTTGAATACCCAGAATATGTTGCAGGAAACGGAATTGAAACGTCAGCGGGTCATGATCTATTCGCTCGTGGGAATTTTCCTTATCATCCTTGCTTCAAGTATCCTGTTGTTCCGGGCTTATAAAGCTATTAAACATGCCAACTTCCTGCTTGAGGAACAGAACATAGAAATCAAGCACCAGCGCGACCAGATATTCCAGCAAAAACAGGAGATCACCGACAGCATCCATTATGCCAGCCGGATCCAGAATGCTCTCCTGCCACCTGAGAAACTCCTGAGTAAACTATCCGATCACTTCATCCTTTATAAACCCAGGGATATTGTAAGCGGTGATTATTACTGGATGACCCAGAAGGATGGCAAAACAGTGGTTCTGGCTGCCGACTGTACCGGGCATGGTGTACCCGGCGCTTTTATGAGTATGCTGGGCATATCTTTCATGAATGAGATCGTGAACAAGAGTGATATGACCCAGCCCAACGAGATCCTTAATAAACTGCGGGATAACGTTGTAAATTCCCTGCATCAGACAGGCGAAGAGGGTGAAGCGCAGGATGGTATGGATCTGGCCTTATGCGTAATCAATAACAATAAATCAAAATTGCAGTATGCCGGAGCCTACAATCCCCTGTTTTTAATCCGTGATGATGAATTGATTGAGTATAAACCCGATAAAATGCCCATAGGGATTTATAAAGAAAAGCAGGACTCATTTACCAACCATGAAATTGAAATACAGGATGGTGATGCCATGTATATGTTTTCTGATGGGTATGTTGACCAGTTTGGTGGTCCCGGTGCAAAAAAATTCATGGCTAAGAGATTCAAGGAACTTCTTCTTTCCATTTACAAAAAACCCATGAACGAGCAAAAAACCATCCTGGATACTACACTTGAGGAATGGAAAGGCGGAATTGATCAGATTGATGACATCCTTGTTATGGGGTTCAGGATCTAATACCCAAAATTTTTCCCCACTCTCAAGCAACCATTGAAATAGAATGTGAGTCATTTTATGCATGCAGAACATCCTTGAATAAAATTTAACTTTTTATTATTGTTATCTTTCCTTAATTTTGAAACGTGATTTTGATTAACTGTTCATTCTTAATGATGAATATTATTCTATTCCGGAAACAAAAATCAATCCGACCCGTAATCATTCTATTATATCAACGTCAATCATATTATTAAATAAAACCTATTCCTATGAAAAGATTATATTACTCCCTGACTGCTGTTCTCCTTTTCTTGCTTGCGTGTGTTGGCGCCAGGGGACAGTGGGCCGATTTCTATATCGATTATTTTGACAATTGTGAGCCGGTACTGGTTACCTTCACCAATCTCAGCGACACATCTGATTTAACCGGAAATGCCCACTATAACTGGCACGTTGATGGCATGCCATATGTTACATGGGATCTCGGGGAAATGGAATTCAACAGAGGATACCATACTGTGGAATTCTTACTCTGGGATGACGGAGGATTTTCTGACAGTTACTGGGAGGAATTTGAAATCTATGGCACCGTCAAGGATTTTAAAATATCTACCGGCCCTGAAGCCTGCCCGGGTGCGTGGGTTAATTTCTGGATCGAAAATGATTTCTGGTCAACTGAATGGGATTTTGGCGATGGCAGCTTCAAGACCACCGACAGCAATCCGAGTCATCAGTATTTTCTCCCCGGAATTTATGATATTACACTGATTGCTTATAATGAGTGCGGGGTAGATACCGTTGTCAAGCAGATTACCATCTCCAATACTGCCAAACCTCTTGTTGAAGCTTATACCGAACTGGGGATATACTGTATTAATGATGAAGTGATTTTCCACGCAAACGAGGAATTTGAAGCCTATTCATGGAAATTTGGTGATGGACAGACATCAACAGAGAAGGATCCGTCGCATTTTTACGATACACAGGTTGAAACATTATATACAGTAACCCTTACAGCAACAAATTCCTGTGGAAACAGTAACACCGATACGGTAATTGTTCAATTTGCAGACAGCCTCCCAGCTGAAGCCTGGTTTGATTATTACAGTCCGGGCACATGGTCAGATCCCTGCCCCAATGTCCCTGTGCAGTTCAATGCCAGAGTCCCCGGAACCTATGAATGGGATTTTGGTGACGGTTCAGTGGCATTCGAGCGTGATCCGAAAAATATTTATGCCCAACCGGGAGATTATCTCGTTACACTCTATGCCACGAATGGCTGTGGTAATACTGCTGAACACAGTGAATGGATAACGGTAATGACACATCCGGAGGATTATCCCTATGTCGATTTTATGTTCGATGTACCACACATGGACTGGGATGAAATTCAATACCTGGATACGCTGGAAATCTGTCCGGGTGAACTTGTCCGGTTCAATAACCAGAGTTGGTCGATGTATGGTGGAGAACCCAAATATAACTGGAATTTTGGTGATGGACAGACTTCTACCATAAAGAATGCTTCACATGTTTTTGCCAGCACGGGGCTGTATCCTGTCACACTTACTGCCACCACGCTCTGCGGGGGTACCGATTTTTTGACAAAATACGTTCTTGTATCCAGTACTATATACCCTGAAGCCAGTCTGGGAGTGGTCCCAAGGGTAATATGTGATGGTGAACTGGTATTTTTCTTTGATGAAGAAGGTGATTTTGATGAAAAAACCAATGTTTACAATATTGATTTTGGTGATGGCGAAGTTCTGAACAACATTACTGAACCAGGTGACACTGTTCTTTATACGCTGGCTAACCATGCTTATACTGGTGCCGCTGGATCAACATTCATCTATACATTTTCAGTTAAAAACCAGTGTGGAAACTCTGTATCGGTAAGTGATACAATAAGAATTACTGATGATCCCCTGCACAAACCTTTCTATTATGTCGAAAACTCATCGGAAATGGAAGAAAACCAGCCAATGGATGACTGGGGCAAAAGAAAAGATCCGAGTGATCATCAATTCAATATAATGGTGTCCTGGTCCAGCTGGTATTACGGACTGGATACCAATTTTTATGTTTTCTTCTGGTATGGTGGATTCGATCCCATGGGAGAGGATCCTGGACCTGTTGATGGATTCGTTCATTTCACATCGCAAATGATCACATCAGGTCAGATGGTTTCTGCCTATATTCCCATTGATCCCCTTGAGCCTCCTGTTATAGGAATGGCAGCAGGCTGGAGCTGTTCAGGAATAGTTGAACCGGGGATTGAACCCGATGCCTGGGGTATGCCAATGGACGGCCTGGGTAACCCGATAACCGCATTAAATCTCATACCTGCAGCCATAACCGATCTTCAAACACTCGCACCGGGTGGTATCATGATCAACCCGGACTGGAGCGGTATCTGTTTGTCTGAAATGCCGTTCCAGCGGAGTTATTATGAGGTTGATCCGAATAACTATGTACAGCTCGAAATGTGGCAGGATGACATGAGTTATGATCTTTACGGATCCAGTGATCCTGAAGGTTGGTCCTGGTTGATTGATCTGTCATGGGGCGATTGGCAGGTTCTGGGAGGCAATGAAATCATGTTCACCGACTGGTATGATTGTGCCGAGATGACCGGAAATTACACCTATACAATAAATGGAGACACAATGGAGTTTACCCTGATCGGTGATTATTGCCCTCAGCGGGTCACTTTCCTGACCGGGAAAAAATTCATCCGCAAAATGGATTATGGCATGACCTATGACATGTCGGGATGCCCGGGTGATGATGTCCTGTTTAAAATTGCCGGTGGTATAAGTTATGAATGGCACTTCGGAGATGGCTTTACAAGTAACCTTGCATACCCCAAACATGCCTACAGCGCACCTGGCATCTATGATGCATATGTTATTGCCACCAATGCCTGTGGCCGTATAGATACTATCTTTACACGCGTTACAATTAAGGACAACAACCTGCCAAATGCAGATTTCTGGGCTGATCAATGGGATGCTCCACGCTATGAACCGATCCAGTTTATGACCGGTAACGACTGGTTGGATCAGGCAGGTAATTATGCTTACCTCTGGAATTTTGGTGACGGAGCCACATCGACCGCAAAAAATCCATCCCATGCATATGAGAGAAACGGTGATTATATAATCACGTTAAAAGTTACAAACGGATGTGGTACGAGCACAAATATGTCGCAGGTATGGATTCAGGACGCTGTTGCCACATGTAATGCAAAATTTGATTTCATAGAATCCGGTGATACTGTAACTTTTACAGACCTGTCATGGGGTGAACCAACTTCATGGTTCTGGGATTTCGGCGATGGTTTTACCTCCACACAACAGAATCCCATACATATCTATAGCCGTGATGGTGTTTACTTTGTCTGTCTGTCAATATTTGATGAAAGTACTGATTGTGCTTCACAAATATGCCGTGAGGTGCCGGTGGGTTCTGTCGGATGCCGGGCAGATTTCAGATTTACCGTGAACGAAGCCCTGAACAGTGTCCGTTTCACAGATGTTTCAACCAATGCACAGGAGTGGTTCTGGTCATTTGGCGATGGAAGCTACTCTTCCGAACAAAATCCCACCCATACATACAGTCAGGCCGGGTTGTATTTTGTTTATCTGGCTACCTATAATAGTGCGACCGGTTGTTTCGCTGAAGTAGAAAAAGAGATACAGATAGGTGCAGATCAAACAGATATCTGCTATGCCGACTTCTCCTTCTTTGTCGATGAAGCAAATAAGAAAGTGGTGTTTACCGATAAATCCTCTGCCAATATCACTGACTGGTACTGGACATTCGGGGATGGAACATATATTTCACAGCGACATCCGGAACATATTTATCCAAAACTGGGTATCTATGAGGTATGTCTCATCGTATTTGACCAGTATAGTGGATCAACCGCAGAAATATGTAAGAAAGTGCCCGTTGGTGTGTCAACCTGTAATATCAATGCCGATTTCTCGTACTTCATAGATATCAGCACCAATGCCATAACCTTCAATGATAAATCAACAGGTAGCATTACGAAATGGTTCTGGAACTTCGGAGATGGAACAACCTCATCCAAACAAAGTCCGAAACATGTTTACACACAACCCGGGTTCTATCTCGTTACACTCTCTGTGACTGATGCTACCAATGCATGTACAGACCATGTGGCAGAATTTGTCCAGGTTGGCACAGTTGACTGCCGGGCATTTTATGAATATAATGTTGATGCAGCAGACAATAAAGTGACTTTTGTGAATAAGTCGCAGGGTAATATTTCCGAATATTTCTGGTTCTTTGGTGATGGTTCTTACTCAGTTCAGAAAGATCCCGTTCATAATTACGACTTCCCGGGATTGTATTTCGTTGAGCTCACCGTTGTTGATGCATCCGGACTGTGCATGGATTATTACTTCGAACCGATACAGGTGGGAAATCTTACATGCCAGGCTAAGTTCAGCTATTTCATCGACTCATTATCCAATGTTGCTTACTTCACCCCGGATGCCATCGGTGATGTTACCGACTACCTGTGGTTCTTCGGAGATGGCTCAATATCAGTCGAATCCGCGCCGGTTCATGTGTTTACCCAACCAGGTTACTTCACCGTCGGTTTAAACACATTTGATGCCGTAACAGGTTGTATGGATTTCTATGAAGAAATCATCCTTATCGGCCGACAGGGGATTGACTGCCGGGCCGACTTCATGTATATGACCGACCCGACTAGCCTGCAGGTCAGCTTCACAAACAGTTCAAAAGGGAATATCGTGTATTATGTATGGAACTTTGGTGAGAGACGTCTCATTCCGGAAGAGAATTTAAGTAAGGAGAATAATCCCAAACATACCTATCTGAAAGGAGGTTATTATTATGTCTGTCTGACAGTTATGAATAATTTCGGTATTACAAATACGAAGTGTGAAATGATCCAGGTAGCTCCTGGCCAGGATAAAGACTGCCTGGCTAAATTCATATACACGGTAGATTCGACAACCCTGAGTGTACGCTTTATCGACAAATCGTTTGGCAAGCCGGACGGATGGTTCTGGAACTTTGATGATGGCGGAAGTGCCACCACCCAGAATCCTGTTCATAACTACACTGAGCCCGGATTCTACATGGTCAACCTGAGTACTGCCAATTCGACTACAAACTGCACAAGCAGGACATTTAAACTGATCAATGTAGGTATGGAAAACCAGGGCCTCGAAACAGATTTCTCATACGATATTGATAGCAGTAACCTGAAAGCAGACAGTTATCCGGTTGACTTTATCGGTGTATCACTCGGAGACGGAAATAAACTGAAATGGACATTTGGTGATGGAACACAGGATACTACCTCATTGCAGCCAACCCATGAGTACACAGCCCCTGGCACATATACTGTCTGCCTGACAATCTCTAATCCTGTCACAGAGGATTCAGACACGAAATGTGAAGAGATTACCGTTGGACTTACAGGAACGGACGATATATATAATCGTCATACACAACTGGGTGTATATCCCAATCCTTTCAGAGATATCACCAATATTATCTATCATCTGACAATTCCTACAGATGTTGACCTGAGTATCTTTGATAATTCAGGAAGGAAAATTGAAACCCTGGTAAAAGAATATAAAGATGCGGGGCAACATGTTATTGAATATAACGGTGCATATCTCGACAGCGGGGTATATCACCTGAGACTCGTGACCAAAAACCAGGTTATCACAAGTATGATGATTGTTAGATGAGTCGTGAATCGTGAGTCGTGAATCGTGAGTCGTGAGTCATGAGTCGTGAGTCGTGAGTCGTGAGTCGATACCAGTAAATTTGTGAAATCGTTAATTAGTGAATAAAAAACCTCCGGTAAAATGCCGGAGGTTTTTTATTGCAATTGTTGTTATGCAGAATCTTCAAACTCTATTCAGTTCAAATTATTTTAAAGCACAAAAAAACACCAAGGTAACCACCAGGTAGCATAAAAGGATCTGGAACCTTTGAGTTCCTTAGTGTTATCCTTTGTGTACCTTTGTGGTTAAACCTATTTTATATTAACCATACAATAATCACCTATACAATGGCTTATAAATCTGTTAATCCCTATACAAAAAAAGTCCTCGGCACATTTGAAATACTTTCCGAAAAGGAACTTCACCTGAAGCTGCAGAAAGCTGAAGAGGTATTTCATGAATGGTCAAAGAGAACAGTTTCAGAGAGGGTACGATTACTTGAGGAAGTTGCGGGTCTGATCGATAAACAAAAGGCATTACATGCAGAGATCATAACTGCAGAAATGGGTAAACCAATCAACCAGTCAATTGCTGAAGTTGAAAAATGTGCCTGGTTATGCAGGTATTATGCCGAACAGGCAGAAGATCATCTGAAGCCGTTCACCATGGAATCTACTGCCAGGGAAAGCCAGGTCTGGTTTGAGCCCCTGGGTATCATCTTCGCCGTTATGCCCTGGAACTTCCCATACTGGCAGGTATTTCGCTACCTGGCACCAAATATTATGGCGGGCAACACATGTCTTCTCAAGCATGCATCAAATGTACCACAGTGTGCTGAAGCCATGGAGAAGCTGTTCCTCCAGGGCGGTGCAAATGAAGGGATATTCCAGAATCTGTTCATTGACTACGGGCAGAGTGAAATGGTTATCAAGCATCCGCGGGTAGCAGGCGTGACCCTGACGGGCAGTAATTACGCGGGCTACAAAATTGCAGAGCTGGCTGGCAGGTATGGTAAAAAGACCGTTCTTGAACTGGGAGGAAGTGATCCGTTTATTGTTTTCGAAAGTGCTACCCTTGAAAAAGCTGTTGAAACAGGGATTATCGCACGTTTTCAAAATACCGGACAGAGCTGTATTGCTGCTAAAAGATTTTTTATCCATGACAGGATATTCGAAGAATATGCAACCATATTAGTGGATAGAATAAAGAAACAAAAGACAGGTGATCCGATGAACCCGGAAACCAATATTGGACCTGTTGCCAGGGAAGACTTATTGCTGGAGCTGGAGGACCAGATTAGCAGGATGGTGAGGGAAGGTGGCAGGATTATCACCGGTGGCAAAAGAGTTAATCCGGATAAGCTTTTGCTTGAACCAACTGTTATAACAAATCTTTCACCAGAATCCCCGATCAATGATGAAGAATTATTCGGACCGGTCCTACCTTTATTTTCTTTTCGTGATGAACAGGAAGTGATTCATTATGCCAATCATAATCCATTTGGCCTTGGTGCAAATATCTGGACTTCAGATCCGGAACAGGCAAAACGTGTTGCTCATCAGATTGAGACAGGTACTGTTGCGATCAACGGGATGGTAAAATCGGAACCAAACCTGCCCTTTGGAGGTGTAAAAGCATCGGGATATGGAAGGGAATTATCGGTGTTTGGAATCCGCGAGTTTGTGAATATTAAGACGGTGAATTTTTTCTAATCCCTGGAGGTCTCAGAGCCCCAGGAGTTATCCAAGACAGTGAACACCTGGAGGTCTGGATTATCTACCCACGCTGCCCCAATTCCCCCGGATCGTTTCCTTCTTTAACGAATCCTTTAACAACTCAAGAAATTTCTTCCTTGAAATTTCCTCGGCTCCAAGACTTTTCAGATGTTTTGTTGATTGTTGTGTATCAATCAGGTCAAAATTCCATTCCAACAATTTTACCACCAGGTAGTAAAGGGCCACTTTGGATGCATCCTTAATAACATGAAACATCGACTCACCAAAAAAGGTACGGCCAATAGAAACACCATATAATCCCCCTGCAAGTCTACCTCTGCAATAAGTCTCGACGGAATGAGCGTACCCTGCCAGATGAAGCCTTTTGTATGCATCAATCATGGCATCTGTAATCCACGTGCCATGTTGTCCTTTTCTTCTTATCCGGGCACAATACTCGATTACTTCATCAAAAGCATAATCAAAACGAACCTCAAACTTTTCGGAATGGAGCACCTGTTGAAGTGTCTTTGATATTTTGAATTTCTCAGGCAATAATATCATTCTGGGATTGGGTGACCACCACAGTATCGGAGTTCCCTCAGCATACCAGGGAAAAATACCGTTTGAATATGCCTTGATCAGCGTAGGTACTTCGAGATTACCACCTATAGCCAGCAAACCATCTGTATCCGCTGTATCGGGATTGGGGAATATAATACCACTTTCAGTTTGTTCCTGTCCTGCCATATCCTCTTACTTTTAAATAATACTCATGCCCGCTATAAAAAGGGACAAATCATAAAGAACCCGGTAAATGACACTGAGATAACTCAAACAAAAGCAGACGGGAACCAGAAAACATTCTATTTCTGTTGCCTCCCTTGAACAAGATCAAGAATCAGGAATTTAACCATGGAAAGGATCCAGGGGAAAATGAATAGTATTTCCTTCTCTATGGATACCTTTCATGCATAACATGATTACAGGGAACATATGATCCCGCCGGCATCTCAACATTCAAAAAAAATATACTCCAAACCCCTGGATAATCTATCCGGAAATTTAAGAAAAAATTATGACCCGGCACAAATGTTTTTTCCTAACTTAGTATTTTATGCAACATTATATAAGTTTAATCGTCTTTTCAAAAACTACCTATGATAAAAAATTATTTCCTTACAGCAATACGAAATATTCTCCGATATAAAGGATTTGCACTGATTAATATACTTGGATTATCCATAGGCATCGCTGCAACCTTATTCATCCTGCTATGGGTTCAGGATGAACTGAGTTTCGATAAATTTCATCAATATGCTGATCGTCTTTACCAGGTCGAAGAAGACCAGTATTATTCCGGTGAAATTTATCATGTCACAGTCACACCCTACCCCAGTGGACCGGTCTGGAAAGAAGAAATCCCTGAAATAGAGAATGCCAGCCGATACCAGTGGTCATATGGTATGCTTTTTAGCTATGGGGAAAAAGCATTTTATGAAGACAATTGCGTGGCAGTGGATTCTACCTTTTTTTCCATGTTTTCCTTTCCGGTAATGAAAGGTAATCCTGACGAGTTATTAAGAGAACCATATACTGCTGTACTGACAGAAGAAACAGCTGAAAAATATTTTGGAAATGAAGATCCAATTGGCAAATCATTAAATATCAATAACCAGTATGAGTTTACAGTTAGCGGGTTGATAGAAAATCCACCAGGTAACAGTACCCTGCAGTTTGATATCCTTATCCCTTTTGATTTTTTAAAGGAAAAAGGACAATACAATGATCACTGGGGGAGTAATTCCATACGAACCTATGTCCTTCTTCATGAAGATGCTATATTAGATTCAGTTAACAGCAAACTAACCCGTGTTGTTCGAAACAATGTCGAAACGACTACAGATTTTTCAGTCTGGCCTTTTACAAGAGTTCATCTCTATCAATATTTCGGTTATGGACATCCTCCAACTCCCGTAATTTTCGTTTATATATTTTCAATTATCGCAGCATTTGTCCTTCTAATCGCCTGTATCAATTTTATGAATCTCTCTACTGCAAAATCATCCACAAGAGCCAGGGAAATTGGAATGAGAAAAGTGGTGGGTGGCAAAAGGAAAAATCTGGTTACTCAATTTTTGGGAGAATCATTTCTGCTCACAGTACTATCCATGATCATAGCATTGATTTTGGTCAGTTTAATATTACCTATATTCAATCGTATTGCAGGAAAAGAATTGATTTTTAATGATCTTCTTAATGTCCGGTTTATTGGTGGACTTGTGATATTAACCATTTTAATCACTTTTATTGCTGGATTCTATCCCTCATTGTTCCTGTCCTCTTTCAAAACAGTCAATATTTTAAAGGGTGATCCTGTTACCGACAGAGGAAGTGGGATACTCCGGAAAATATTAGTAGTGTTCCAGTTTACACTATCAGTATTCCTTATCATAAGTACAATAGTAATTTATAAGCAATTGTTTTACCTCAGAAATATAGATCTTGGATTCGATAAGGAGCATGTTTTTTATATATACATGCGTGGGGAGATTGGTAAAAATTATGAAACACTGAAAGAGGAATTCACCAAAAATCCTCAGGTGAAAAATATGTCGGCAACTTTGCATTCTCCCACCCATATTGGAAGTAACTCAGGTGGAGCCGATTGGGATGGAAAAGATCCTGAAATGAGAGTCTTGATAGGATATAGTGCTATCGATTACGATTATATCGAAACAGTGGGGATTGAAATGGTTGCGGGTAGAAGCTTTTCGCCGGAATATCCATCAGACCGGATTACAGATTCAACAGCTGTATTCCTTGTTAATGAAGAGGTAGTCAGGATCATGGGGACAGATGACCCGGTTGGACAAAGGTTTGATTTTGCAGGCAGGAAAGGAACAATCGCGGGAGTCATGAAAAATTTTCATTATCAGTCTGCAAGGAATAAAATCGAGCCCCTTGCCATTCATTGCAGAAAAGGAGAAGAACTATCAGCACTGGTTGTAAAACTGGCACCAGGAGATATCACAAAAGTAATGAAGGAACTGGAAAACACCTGGCATGAAATATTACCACCCTATCCATTTGATTATATTTTTCTTGATCAGGATTATGATAGGATGTATCGGGCTGAAGAAAGAATGGGTAATATCATCAAATATTTCACAATACTTGGAATTATTATTGCATGCCTGGGTTTATTCGGTCTTGCATCATTTACGGCTGAAAGAAGAACAAAGGAGATTGGTATCCGCAAAGTTGTAGGTGCCACTGTATCAACAGTAATTCGCCTACTATCAAGAGAATTTACATTTCTGGTTGTTTTTTCATGTATGATTGCTGTACCTGCCGCTTATTTTTTGATGAATAAGCTGCTCCAGGAATTTGCATTTCATACAAACCTTAGCTGGTGGATCTTTGTCCTGGCCTGCCTGGCCGCACTTTTAATCGCCAATCTGACTGTTAGTTTCCAGGCTATACGCGCCGCACTTACAAATCCCGCGGAAGCGCTCCGTTATGAATAGAGCTGGAAGCTCCGAAGATCCCGATAGCTGTCGGGATAGCAAAAATTTCGATTTCTTTGCCATTAGGGGATGATTGAAAAATACTGGTATCAGCCTAAAGCGGATTGCCTGTTTTGATCTCTTGCCACCTTGTAACCTCGCAATTTTTTAACCTAGCAACCTAGTAACTTTATAACCTTGCCACAATTACGACCTTGTGACAAGTGATATCCTGTGGCAATTACATCAGATTTTCTAATTGTTCACTTTTGAACAAACACTGTCCGGATTTATTACAATCCATTGATCCTCAAAAAGTATTATTATACTCATTATTTTGTTATTAGCCATTTTTGCACAGTAATTGTTAAGTTTGCTAAATTACCTGTTTAATACTGTATTTCCTTTTGTATCATCTTGTTTAAATATTTTCTGCACGTATATTTCAGTATGTATTTTTATCCATAACAAAAACAACTTAAGTATAAGACTTAATAACTGGTGAGGGAATGATGATATTAAAGATAATCTTATAGTTAACCAATCCAAACCTGGAGATTATGAGAATTAAATCAGAGTTTTGTTTCTTATTATTATTCGTTTATATTTTAATATATGGTGTCCCGTGTAGTTCCCAAAATATTATCGAATATACTATAAACCGTAATATCAGGGGCATTGATTCACTGTTAAAAGCAGATCCTTCGTGTGTTCACCAGACCGACGAGAGAGGTGCCTCAGCTTTACATTATGCAGCATGGTTCGGGGATACAATATCTGCAGAATTACTCCTTAAGAATGGAGCTAAGATAGATCATCAGGATAACACATCCTCAACTCCTCTGGTATGGGCGGTATATAACAGGAAAGATATCATGTCAGAATTCCTCCTTAATCATGATGCTGATATCAAATGGCATGATAGAGGAAGTAACAACCTGCTGCATCTGGCTACGTCGTACGGTATGACTCATCTGATGGAACTATTTCTGGAAAAAGGTATGAAGGTCAATGAAGGGAATAAATATTCTGTTACTCCTCTGCACATCGCAGCATCCATAAATTCAGCGGTAATGGCCAGGGCTTTACTTAATCATGGGGCTGACCCTTCCCTGGTCTGTTCATCAGGCAAAAATGCTTTTCACTGTGCAACTGATTATGAAAGTGATTCTGTTCTTATGATACTAAAGAGTATCATGAAGGAACCGGGGGAAATTAAATTCCCCGATCTGTATGGAGAATATCTTGGCATGAAAATACCTGACACAATCCCTGAGTTATTTGCTCCAGGATTACTGATCACACCTTTTTTTATTCATGGACAGATAGCTTTTTCAGAAAACCTGGAAGAAATGGTCTGGTCCGATAACGCACAACCTGTTACCCGAATCTGGTACCTGAGAATGGAAGATGGGAAATGGACTGTTCCGGCTCCTATGCCATTCTCAGAAGATTTTTATAGTGCTGCTCCTTATTTTTCTGCTGATGGCAAACGACTGTATTTTTATTCTACCAGGCCTGAAAAACCGGGAGGGGATACATTGCGAACAATCTGGTATGTAGAAAGGGAGAATGACAGCTGGAGTCAGCCAGTTAGGGTATCAGTGCCCGGGTGGGAAAGTAAATTTATTGGCTTCCCCTCATTCAGCAAAAAGGGGAATCTATTCTTCTATAGTAATGATCAGGAAAATAATCTTGGTTTCTGTGATGTATATATTTCAGAATTCAAAAATGGCAGTTTTTCCAAACCTGAAAATCCGGGTGTCTTTGTGAACAGCCCTTCTGAGGATCTCGAACCTGCTATTTCACCCGATGAAAATTATATGGTTTTTTCATCTACAAGGCAGGATAATATCCAGAATAATATAGAATTGTATGTCAGCTTTAAAAAACCTGATGGTAGCTGGACGCCTGCCACAAACCTGGGAAGTACAGTTAACAGAGGACGCACCTGGAGGCCATATATTACTCCGGATGGCAGATTCCTCTTCTACAACTCAGATCATACAGGCATCTATGAATATTTCTGGGTAAGTACTGATATAATTAAAAACCTCAGACAGAAATATTTTACAGAATGAATAATGATTAATAACAACGATTTTATTCAAATTTTTAAATTATGAAAACGATCTTTTTATTTCTTGGTATCCTTTTTATCTTAAGTTCTAACTGTTACAGCCAGGATGAAAAGACAGTCAATGAAATTAAAGAAGCTGTCCTGAATTACATCGAAGGCTGGTATGATGGCGACATTGAACGGATGAATAAAGCCCTTCATCCGGAACTGGCAAAACGCTACCTGGCGGCACTGCCTCAAACAGGGAATACATTTATTCAAACACTGACCAAAGCCCAGATGATGGAATATACCCGTGCAGGATTTGGCAAACAAACACCCAGGGAAAAATTACATAATGAAGTTGAAGTCCTTGATGTGTATAAAGGGATTGCTACTGCAAAATCGGTCTCTTATGATTATGTTGATTACTGCCACCTGGTGAAACAGAATGGGGAGTGGAAGATTATCAATGTTTTATGGGAGAATGTTCCGCATGAGGAATAAAAGGTTGCTTTTTGTGGTGCAAGAAAGGTAAGGAGGAACAGTTGTTGGTTGTCGGTTGTCAGTTGTCGGTTATCATTTGTCGGTTATCAGTCAGTTTCCGATTCACGATTGCTCGCTCCTGCAAGGCCACATGCACAATCCGCTCGCGAATATTTGCTGCGCAAATATTTCACGACTCAGTACTGTCAGTTTATAAATTACGAAATCCGAAAATAATTAATCTATAACTAGGCACTATGAAACATGTTTGGATATTACTCTTCATTTCGATCATATTTGATGCATGTTCTGAAAACCCAAATCAAAAAAACAAAGAGGCTTTTCCGGTCTTGACGGGTGATTATTTAGGACAGGAACTTCCTGATACCATTCCAAGACTTTTCGCGCCGGGAATCATTGGAACTGGCATGTACACACGAGATGTCGCCATATCCCCGGATGGAAATGAATTCTATTATTGCGTGTCAATAGCATCCTACACTTATACAGCTATCCTGTACAGTAAAAGAGTTGATGGTATCTGGAGCAAACCTGAAATTCTTCCTTTCTGTGACCAGTTAGATCAACTCAATTTTGAACCGGCCCTTTCTCCTGACGGGCAAAGACTTTATTTTCTGTCAGCCAGACCCAACGGTGATGAACCGGCAGGTAACCAGGATATCTGGTATGCAGAAAAAAATGGTAATTCCTGGAGTGAACCGGTCAATCTTGGTCCTCCTGTCAATACAGAACATGCCGAATATTTCCCATCACTAACAACAGATGGTACTCTCTATTTTACCAGGGCAGAAAGAGGCAGCAGGGAAAATAAAATTTATCGTTCAAAATTGATCGATGGCCAATACCAGGAACCGGAATTATTACCGAAACAGGTAAACTGCGGGACCAACCGGTTCAATGCCTTTATTGCACAAGATGAAAGCTACATCATTGTTCCTGCAGCAGGAATGGAAAACTCGTATGGTGATGTGGATTATTTTATCAGTTTCCGGGATGAAAATGATAACTGGAGCGATCCCGTCAATATGGGACCTGCCATCAACTCCATAGCCCAGGGTGAATGGTCACCCTTTATTACTCCGGATGGTAAATATTTCTTTTTTATGTCAAACAGGACACGGGATACCCTCCCCGCAATTTCGGACTGGCAGGACCTGCTGAGGTTTCATAATCAGTCACAGAACGGAAATTCTGATATCTACTGGGTAAGTGCCGGAATTATTGAAAGACTAAAAAATAAATAAACTCATTATCCTTCATTATTATCAATTAAAAGGATCGAATTTAATATTGGGATCAGGAATCACGTTTACATCAAGTTTTGCAATTGATCTAAGATCTTCCACATCTTCTTCGATTTCGATGTCATCGGGATGATAATACCAGTTGGCTGTAACACTACCTCCTTTATCAACATATTCCCTGAGTTTTATCATGATATGGAGCAAACGTTTGGAGGTGCTTGTATTAAAATAGGTTAGTTTAAAATTGAACTTAATGGGTTTTCTTACTTCATTCATAAACCGGTCAAGCCATTCCAGTAACCGGTCATAAAATTCAGCTGTTTTTTCAAGGTACGATTCCCCACTGATTTCACATTCCCCGGTTTCCGCATTGAAATGAACTGATGGGAAATCATATTCGTACCTGGTACCCTGGATTACAAGATTTTCCATTGTTTTGAAATATTAATTTATCCCGGCAGGATGGTAAAATAAATGCTAACGTAACAGATATATAATTTATGGTTCATACATTGTTATTAGAACATTGGGACATTGGGACATTGGAATAATGGAATATTGGAATGTTGGGAAAATTGAATTCCACGATACTACAATTTTTCATCCATCAATCATTGAATCCCACTCCCCACATGCCAATATACCAATATACTAATAAACCAATAAACATTCTTCCATCATTCCTTTCTTCCAGATTACAACTCAATCCCCAGAACTGTTATATCATCGCGCTGTTTTTCATATTTCATAAATCCCAACAATTCCTCTTCTAAATATTTCTTCTGATCTTCTATTGATAAATTCGCCGTCGTGGATAAGATATCTATCAACCTCTTTATTCCAAATTTCTCCCTTGATGGTGAGTTTTGATCGGTGATCCCGTCGGTGGAAATATCTCCCTCCTACTGATTTTCTGCAACCTTTGATCATTTCAAGTTCTGATTGGTCCTTAATATAATACAAGGGCCTTCTCGCACCTGTAAAAAGAACCCGTATCTGACCATTTTGTATTTCGTCCGAGTTCCGCTCAATATCAATTCTGCAAAAGCATACATCCATGCCGTCATCATTATCTGTCTTATCCTGTTTCAATGCCTGCCTGAGATTTTTATCCATCCTGTCAAGTATTTGATCAGGTTCATATATATGATTTTCATTCACTATTGTACTGAACATTCTTGATCCTATCATAGAAAGAAAACCACCCGGTACACCGTGGCCTGTGCAATCCACCACGGCAAAAAAGAACATATCAAAATTTCCATCTGTTTTTTCCGCCTTTGAAAACCAGTAAAAATCCCCGGATACGATATCTTTCGGAAGGTAGATGGAGAAATTCTTAAACTGACTGTCGATATCACCTGTTATGGGAAGGATAGCGTTCTGAATGGTAAGGGCATAATATATACTGGCTTTGATATCTTCATTTTGCTTTTCAATAGCACGGTTAATCTCTTCAAGCTGTTTTTGCTGCTCAAGGATTTCCCTTTTTTGCCTTGAAATTTCCACATGCTGCCTTGCGATAGAGTCATTTCGCTCCTTCAGTATCCTGTTGGCCCTTCTTCTTACCTGGTTCACCCTGATCACAAAAAAGACAATTATCAGGACCAGTGCAAGCAGTATCAGAAAAAAATAAAGAAGATACTGTTGCCTTGCTATAACAAGCCTCTGTTCACCAATTTTGAGATTCTGGTCCTGGATTTCTTCCTTTTGTAGCTGAATGGAATCATGCTGGCGAAGAAGAATCTGCCGGCCGGCAAAAATAGAATCCTGCTGCATCCTGAGCTGGTTTTCCTTGATTTTTATCTCGTTTGCCAGTTTAATGAAATCCTCTTCCTGCTTCAATAATTGTTCATTTTTTTCCTGCAGGCTTTGCTGCTGGCTGTGAATCTCAGCTGAAAGCATATTCAGCTCATTCTTCTGATCATCAATATTCCGGGTTAAAGAATCGACTTCCCTTCTTCGTAGATCCAGTTGTTGATATTGCAATTTCAATTCATCATTCAGATTTTCCAGCTCTTCATTGCGTGTTTCAAGCTCCTGTTTCACCTGATCAAGCTGCTCCTCAGATATTTTATATATTTCCCTTAATGCATCCTCTCTCCCGCCAATATAAAGGATCTGTTGTGATACCTGCAATCCTGCATCATCGACATTCTGTTTATTCAGCTCAAAAGGTTTTCCCCCTGTATTCAAAGCCAGTAAATTGATCATGATGTAATCATATTGCTGACAACTATCCGTAACGAGTAATACATGCTGACCTTTTATCTTGCTCCAGACTTTCCTGATGCTCGTATTCATCTCTTTGTCAAGAAAAAGTATATGAACGGGCTGAATATCCTTTATCCTCCTGAAATACTCAACATTGAAAGGTTTACCTTTGAACCTGTCCGTTTCAGATTTAAAACTTAGTTCCGTATAAATCTTGTTGGCGCCAACTACCCCTATTTTATATACATTGGCCACTATACTATCGGGCCAATCCACGCTGGCTGCAAGAAGAAAGATGTACTCCGCTTTAATCCTGTTTTCAGAGAATATCTGTGTATAGGATTTCAATGGGAAGAATAATGGTATTAATAGCAATATTATAGCTCTCAGAAGCTTCATTTTAATACTTCTATACGGAGTTCTGTCCGGGTTTGCAGAAAAGTCTATTAACAGGACCTTGCAGATATTTCAAAGGTAAGAAAAAATGAAATAACAGCTCAGGGCAATACTTGAAGTCATGCCCAGAGTTGTTTTAATTTAAATTGATACTTTTGCATTCAATGAGGCTGTTTCAGGACTCACCCCCCTTTTGTTCCCCCCTCTCTCGCGAGAGAGGGGGGGAGTGTGTGTAAAGAGATTGTGTCCAGAGAACAGCATTTAAATTGGCCTTTTAAATAATTCCGGAGAGATGCCGGAGCGGTCGAACGGGGCGGTCTCGAAAACCGTTGATCTGCTCACGTGGATCCGGGGGTTCGGACAATTTCCGCAGTGAAACGAAGGAAATTTTCCTTGAGCAGCCTGTGTGCCTGCCCTGCGGGTAGCGAAAAATCCTCCTCTCTCCGCCAACGCTCTACACCCAATACCCGGAGAGATGCCGGAGCGGTCGAACGGGGCGGTCTCGAAAACCGTTGATCTGCTCACGTGGATCCGGGGGTTCGAATCCCCCTCTCTCCGCAAAACCTAAGCAAAGGCTCACCAGAGTGAGCCTTTTTTATTTGGCTGAGCAACCGTTGAGAGCTTGCTCCCATAAGGATGCGAAGATAAATAAAAATAAATCCGCCACCAGGCGGATTTTGCTTAGGTTTTGCTGGAACTCCCGTATGGGATCATGAGCTCTCCGCCAACAGGCAGAGAGCGAATAATCCCTTTCAAAAGCTTGCTTTTGTAAAGAGTTAAAGGAAATGAAAAAGAACCCGGCAGGGTTTGGTATGAATTTGCAGGACCCTTAAAAAAGGGATCATGAGCGAACGAAGTGAGCGAATAATCCCTTTCAAAAGCTTCCTTTTGTAAGGAGCTAAAGGATATAAAAATCATTCCACTGATGTATGATATTATGAAAATAATTTAAGTAACTTTAATTAAAATCTCACCCTGTTATTTTCACAAAAAAAGTCCGGATTCAGCTGAAAATGTAAATATCTTTTGATCAAAGAAAGATAAAAAACATAAGCAAGGCGTTCTGCCAATTTAGACGCAAGTAGCGGTATTTTCTCAAATACCGGATAAATCCCGGTTCAAAAATAAAATAAAAATTCAGACAGAATTCATTGAAAAAATTGAATAACATGAAAACAAAACAATTAATCAAAATCAAAATGATCTTACTTGCAATACTTTTTGGATATGAGACATTGAATGCTCAAGCAAATGAAAAGTTAATAAAACTTCAGCCAATTGGATTTGGATTACATATTGAGCAATTTAAGTGGAGCGACATGGAGATGGGTGTTGTCCCTGCTAATAAGATTGTTGTGACAGTTAACACCAGTCAGAATTTTAGAATCGAACCAGAAATTGGATACAATTCTATGAAGGATAAGAATTCTGATTTATCAGATAAAAGTATTCATTTAGGCTGTAGCCTGTTTCTTATGGGACAAAGAAATAATACAAATATCTATGGTGGATTAAAATTTGGAAATACGACCCACAAAGATGAGACTGAAGACTGGCAAGGAGAGAAAAAAGATAAGACATTGAAAATCTTTTCGATAGGACCCGCCATAGGATGCGAATATCTTTTCGGGGCACACTTCAGTCTTGGTGGCGATATAAGTCTGAAATACACAAGCTGTAAGGAGCAGGACACGGATCCGGAGGATGAAGGGCAACATTACCTTTCAACCGATACAGGTCTGATATTAAGATTTTATTTCTGAAGATCACAGACCCCATTAAATAAAATACCTGATATTTTCAATGACACGTTTATTGTACTGCAATCCTTACAGGAAAAATAATTTTTCTTTTAGTCTTTTATCATAAAGCGCGTATTAACATCATATTTTGTTCCCATCATTACTTCAAATATCTCTCTGCACTTTCAGGCCTGATACAACCATCTATTCCAGCACAATTTTCCCTCTGTAGATTCTTGAACCTCTGAGCTCCAGCAAGTATATTCCTTTGGACAAACCACCAAAATCAAGGTTTATTAATGGTTCGGTGATATTATCAATAATCTTTATAACCTTCCCTGATATATCTGTTACAGTCAATGTATACTCTTCACCCACCGGATCCGGAAACTTAATCTGTGTATGGCCACGGAAAGGATTAGGATAAATTATCAGCTGTTTATCATCAGGCATATCATTCAAACCGCTTGACTGATCAGTCCAGAAATTTGCGGTAAATCCCTCTCCCGTGATACTCTGATCGGTTATAAACTGGATAAACATGGTGTTACCTGCCTGAATCTGGTAAGGGGGTTTGTTGTTGTTGTCATAGGAGCCAAGTAAGGTTCCATTCGCATTCTGCCCGTCATATACCTTTAATATATCTCCCGGTTTGATATCAAATTTGCTGAATTGCAGATAGATATTCACTGCTCCGGAAGGATACAGGGTCCATGAACAGTTTGCCCCATTGTTATAATTGTTGTTCGCACAACCGTGGTTCAGGGTTCCTTCCTCATCAAAAAGTATAACATCTCCACAACTGAAACAATAAACAAAAATCCTGATCTGTTTAGAAGCTTTACAACCATTTGCACCCGTACCCGTTACTGTATATGTTGTGTTCGTATCAGGATCTGCAGTCACGATATTATTAAACGGATTATCAAGTTTATTTATCGGCGTCCATTTATAGCTTGCTGCACCAGTTGCTGTGAGGATAGTGTTTTCAGTCATCGTTATCGGATTACTGGAAGCCTGTACCTCTATAACAGGTTTGGATTTTGCGGTTACAATAATCGTATCCGTATCTGTGCATCCGCTTTCAGCCGTCACTTTTACCCAGTATACACCTGTAGTATTTACTGTGAGTTCATTGGATCCGGAACTCATGTCAGACCACTCATATGATACATACCCTGCCGGAGCTGTGATGACCCCGCTGTCACCGGTACAAAATTCTACGCTGTTCTGCATATCAATTTCCAGGGGATTTGAGTATCCGATATTGAAAGAATCAGTTTTTGTACAACCATTATCATCGGTGACAAGGACAGCATAAGTCCCCTTTAAAAGTCCGCTTAAATCCTGTTGTATTGAATCATTTGACCACAGGTAACTGTATGAGCCTGTCCCTCCTGTTACTGTCAGATCAACACTTCCCAATACTCCTTTATGGCAATCAACATCCGCACTTACATTGGTCAGTGTAATGGAATCAGGTTGTTCGACTGAAATATCAGCATTCGTGGTGAGGCCACTGGCATCTTTTATTTTCACCTGGTAATCCCCTGCCGGAATACTATCAAAGATATTGCTGTCCTGGAATGTTAGACCATCATCAAGGGAATACATCAGTGAACCGGTTGTACTTGATGCGGAAACAGTTATACTCCCGGTGGAATCACCATAACATAATACTGGGGTTGAGCTGACACTGTCTACAGTAATTACGCCCCCTATCAATCCCAATATCCCGCATGACCTGCCAGAGCTTATAGTAATATTATCAAAGCTGGTTTTTCCTGCATTCATACTCCCTCCAGCATAGATTGTATTCTCACTGATAACTGCCAGGTCGATATTGTTATCTGACCAAGTTGAATTCATTAGTCCAAAATTCTTTGCCCATTGTAAAGACCCACCGGAAGCATATTTGGCTACAAACGTATTACCGTCTTCATAATAAAACTTATTAGATTCGTCTATATGAAGGGTATCAACGAAAATTCCTCCCACATAAATATTCCCCTGGTTGTCCAGAAATGATTGATATGCCGGATATGGCTGAAATAAGTCAGTCTCCATAACTTCAGCCCATTGGGCATTACCATTGGAGTTGTATTTAGCGATAAATAATTG
>Ga0111176_1040_pt1 | contig 24824 bp, 19 predicted proteins | sample DeeMarSWOR324_28_FD_80229 | JGI IMG/M metagenome (GOLD analysis project Ga0111176, IMG submission 80229) | Bacteroides sp. SM23_62_1 | reverse complement strand
CAGGTAAAATGAACCATGTTGGGACAATTTCAAGAAACACTTTTTGTGTATTCAATGATCTAAAATAAAGTGCCGCACCGGAGATGGCAAATACGGTTGCCTGACTGGTTGACTGGGGAATACCTAGCAGATTTGCCATTAATAAGGAAAGTGCAACGGAAAGAAGTATACATGTTGTGACAGTTAGTGTCATATAATCGGTCGCAATGATTCCTTTTCCAATCGTCATTGCAGTTTCTTTCCCGGCAATCAGGGCCCCCAGAAAAACCATTAAACCGAAAAGACCTGGTATCCTGCCGCGACGGATCAGCTGGGCTCCGAATGCTGATGCGAATGATGGTGATGTGCCACTTCCTCCCATGTTTATCGCAAGGAACATGGCAACAAGAAATGGGATCAACAGATGGCTGAAAAGTGGAGATAACATTAAAAGGTTATTCTAAAAATTGATTTAACTGATCAAAATAACTGATATAAAATTATAATCAATTAACAGGAAAATATGTGTTTAAAAACAGTTGGGGGATATAAGGCTGGATGAAGATTCTCTGTGTGCTAGCCAAATGTTATCCTGACAGATAAGGCAATATCATCAATTATAAGATTGAAATCACTGATGATATTAAAGCCGGGTTTCCAATCGAGTCCAACCGATACAGGAATATCCGAAAAGGCATATTCCAATCCTATAATTCCATCTAATCCAGCGTATGGTTTTTTGCCTGTATGATCTGTTTCCCATGGTACCTCATCACTATTAAGCATTCCCGCATGCATGCCACCGCCACAATATAAATACATTCCTTCAGTATCAAAAACTTCAAAATGATATTCGTATAATAATGAGCCCATTATGCCCTTATGCCTGAAAGATACGATACCTTCAATGGCGCCACGGCTCTGAACAGCCTGATTGGTTTTTAAAAATAGTTTTCCATTGATCCCATATGATAATCCTATCCTTACACCTGCCGCGAAATCATAATGCTGGCATCTGGCAGATTGAAAAAAAAGAATGCTCAATACCAGAAAGGATAGAATTCTAAATTGCATGGTATCCGCACTTTGTGATTGATTAACACAAAGGTAGCTAATATGAAGAAATTAGAACTCATGCCCTCTCCCCGTACGGTAAGGCGATAATGCCCGCCCGCCTGACCGAGTCATTCGGGCAGGAATGTACCGTTCCGTACGGGCGGGCTGTCCCCCTCTCTCGCGAGAAAGCGGGGAATCAAGGGTGGCAAGTGGTGTTATTACTGTATATTTTATTCCAGTACAAAATTAATCGGAAATGTAAACATTACCTTGACGGGTTTTCCATCCTGGATTGCAGGCTTAAAATCCGGTAGCATCTTAATTACCCTGATGGCTTCATCTTCCAGTAATTTAATATGTTCAGCGCTGTAATTTGCTGATTCGTCGCCTTTTATGAATTTGACTACCGTAATTCCACCTGCATTTATCGTTACAGATGAAGAAGTAGGCGGAAGGACATCACCCGCAGTTGATTCCACTTTCAATTCCTCAACCTGTTTGGGGGGAGGAGGAGGAGGTACTCCGCTTTTATTGACAAATTGTTCGACTTTACCTGTTTCATCAACAACGAACTGGAGATAGATTTTACCCTGAACTTTATTTTTAGCCGCTTCCTCAGGATATTTAAGATTTTCAATTATAAATTTCCGTAAGGCATCTATCCCGCCAGGGAATTCTGCCATTGTCTCTGGTTCGAGATATACAAGGCTTTCGGCTGGGATTATCTCTTCCATCGGATTTTCACCGATTTTGTCTGATTCTTTCTGGGTGCAGGTAAATATGAAAAATAATATTCCTGCAACCGGCAGTACAAGCATTATCTTATACTTTGCCAATTTTGTTGATCTTGCTTTTTCCATCATTCCTAGTCTTTTATTTGTTATAGAACGGTTAAACGAATGAGTCACTGGAATGAACCTGGCACCAAATAATTCTTCAATAATTCTTATTCTGTAGGTTCGCAGATTAAAACCATTTCCTAAAACCTCCTGATCTGCAATGAATTCATGGTTCTCATTCACTGCGCGTTTAATTGCCCAGGCTGCAGGATTAAACCAGTGAATGATAACAAGGATTTCTGTTAACAGGACATCCAGGGTATGTAACTGACGGATATGGGTTCTTTCATGAATCAGAACAGATTGAAAATCAGGATTATCGAACGACTGTTGGGTCATAAAAATACTGTTCAGGAAAGAGAAAGTAGAGAAATTTTTATCTGTAAGTACAATTCGGATCCCATTCTGCCTGATTAATCCGCCTGATTTCCAGATGATGTGTATCCGGATGAGATTCATGATAAAACGTATGAAAAACAGAATTGTGCCTGATAGATAGAGATATAGAATTGCCTTCCAGAATCCAAAGGAACTTACAGTTCCATCGGAAATCCCGACTGATACCCTTATCTCATCCAGGGTTATAACCTGTATCGACAGGGAAGTATCTCCCCTGACAGGAATAGTGATGAGAGGGATTGCAAGGGAGAAAAGTATGGATGCGATAAGGTAGATGCGGTTTATTCTAAACCAGGTTATCTGTCTCAATACAGCCAGATAAAACAGGTAAAGAATGCCCAGACTTATGGCAGATTTTAAAAGATATAGAAATATGTTATTCATCTGTTTGCTGATTTTGTTTGATTCCGTTCATTATTTCAATAATTTTTTCAGCCTCAGTCAGATCAATTTTGTTCTGATGAGAAAAAAAAGAAACCATCTTTTCAAAAGAATTACTGAAATAATTCTTAAGAAAATTGTTGAGATATTGCTTTGTATAATTCTCCTGGGAAATGAGAGGATAATACTGGTGAGAATTACCATATGATTTGTGTCCCAGGAATCCTTTTTTTTCTAGTATCCTGCATATTGTTGATACAGTATTATATGCAGGTTTACTTTTCCCCGTATATTCAAGAATATCCTTGACAAATCCGCTCTTAATTTTCCAAAGGATCTGCATAATTTGCTCTTCAGCTTTGGTGAGTTGTTTCATTATGTTGGTTTTGAATACAAATATAAACTAAAAATTTAGTTTTAACAACTAATTATATAATTATTTAACTAATTTTTTAGTAGAGCGGGAAAAATAATAAATATATTATTGGAATAGCAGCAGGTTCTGAATTTTGTTTCCATGGGGAGCACAGAAGTATAACTGTGTTAACGGATATATTCAGGTCAATTAGTTATTTTTTTGCAAGTCATTTATTATCCGTTGATTCTGTTGCTAACTGAACTTTTCATATACTAAAGGCCAAGGGACTGTGAAGATATATTTTTAGAAAAAGAAAGGATTATTATTGTTATTATAAAAGTTATTATAAAAGCTGGAAACGTTTTAATATACGGTAAACCAGGAACGTAATCCAGGGTGAGGGTTCTTTTTTCTGACCGAAATCCCATTCCTTCCAGGATAGGTAGATAGATTCAGGTATATATCTGCCAAGATTATCTTTTTTATTTATTAAAATATTGAGCATCTCTTTAGTGCTGGGCAATTCAATGGAGTGCGGGTATTTTGAAAGGACATCCATGGTATGCAATATATCATACCAAACAAAGGGGGCTTTAAGCTTTTTAAAATCAGTACCCATACCAAACAGATAAGGTTTTCTTTCCATCCTTGTTTTCCACAGGTTATCAAAGCTACCAAGACCTTTATCAGCTTCCTTACACTCTTTAAGATCCTCTGTTTCAGAGATAAGTTTTAACATCAGCAGGTTTGCATAAGGGCAAGGATCTTCTTTCCTTCCGGGCCCACGAAATTTTTGTCCGAGCTGCTCTGATGCCCTGCAATGCCATCCGTTCTCATCATTTAAACTGATCAGATGTGCCAGTGATTTTTTAATTTCCCCAGATTGAAAGTAACTAAATTTTATAAGGGAATAAGTAATCAAAGGTGCATCGCAAAGCATCCACATATATTCATCTTTTCCTGATCCACCAAAGTGGGTTGGGATATTCAGCAGGATTTCAAAAGGACCCTCATCTGACTGATGATCAAATATCTTTTTACAGCTATTGGTGATAAAGGGGTCATTCTTATTTATTCCAATTTCTGCGAGGAAGGAAAGAATGTGGATCGGGTGCGATGCATCATTGTGGCGCTTAAGAATATTTCCGGGCCAGTTCTTCAGCTGTTGAATAAGTGTGATTATCATCGGGTGGTTAATCATCTCTTCCCGATCGCGAATGACATCTGGATGATTATGATTCTGATCAAGCAGGTCCATCCTGGTCCGGTATCTAACCCAGGGCACTGACGATAGCAGCCAGTCAATATCCATATTCATATTTGTGAACTTATGCTTTGATCACTCTGCGCACAACTTATATCCCCGGCAAGCAATTCATAGTATTATCGATCCGTTTCTGATATTGATTTTTTTTATTTATTCATCTTTCCGGATTGGATGATTCAAAAACAGCGGCATTTTACCTGGAAAGATCATGTATTTTTTCTGCTATTTGTCTGATATGCTCGGGTGTTGTACCACAGCAGCCTCCAATGATATTTACACCGGCCTCGATGAGTTGAGAAACGTAGCTTGCTGTTTCTTCAGGGGTCTCGTTAAACACAGTTTGTCCTTTAAGGTATTTTGGAATCCCTGCATTTCCATGAATCAGGATTGGAATGTGAGGATTTGCCTGCCGGAGCTCTTTTGCTATTTCAATCATACCCTTTGTTCCATTACCACAGTTAGAGCCAATAATATCCGCTCCTGCGTCAATCAGTTTTTCCGGAATTTCAGCAGGGGAGATTCCCATCATTGTTTTATATTCTCCGTTTATTGTTTTTTCGAATGTCATGGTGCAGATCACTTCGCATCCGGTATTTTCCCTGGCAGCTTTCACGGCCAGGACTGCTTCTTCCAGGTCTGACATTGTTTCCACAATGATAGCATCTGCTCCGCCTTGTTCAAGGGCGACAGCCTGTTCTTTAAAGGCATCATATAATTCCTGGGCAGATACCTCACCCATCATGAGGATGATACCTGTTGGTCCAACAGATCCCAGGACATGCCTGTCAGGCCCGGCTGCCTGCCTTGAAATCTTTGCAGCAGCCTCATTGATTTCAGCGGTTTTTTCAGCAAGCCCATAATGCTTGAGCTTAAATCGGCTGCCTCCAAAAGAGTTCGTTTCAATCATATCTGCCCCGGCAAGGATGTATGATCTGGCAACATCAAGCACATCATCCGGCCTAGTGAGATTCCAGCTTTCAGGACATTCCCCCGGTTTCAGTCCCTTATCATGCAGAAAGGTACCCCATGCACCATCAGATATCAGGATCTTCCCTGCATGAAGTTCTGAAGAAATACTTTTCATTTGATCTTATAAAGGTTAATCTAGAAAAGTGCATTCATATATTCAATTGCTCCCTGTGGATCAGGAGAATAAAAATCGGCTCCGATTTCGCTGCAGAAATCATCATTCAATGGTGCACCACCGATGATGACTTTACGGTCGGGATATTTGTTTTTTATTGTATTCACAACCGTACCCATGTTAACCATTGTAGTGGTAAGCATGGCGGATAGTCCAATAACACATTCCGGATTATCTTCAACAGCTTTCATAAAACGGTCGACAGATACATCCACACCAAGGTCAATAACTTCCCATCCTGCACCTTCTACCATCATACTGACAAGGTTTTTACCAATATCATGCAAATCCCCGGCTACTGTACCGATTACAAATTTACCTTTGCGTTTAACTTCCCCCGACTGGAAATATGGTTTGAGATGAACCATTGCCGTACTCATAGCCTTGGCCGACATCAATACCTGAGGGACAAATATTTTGTTTTCACGGAATTTGAGGCCGACTTTTTCCATCCCGGGTATCAGCCCTTTCTGGAGAATGTCATTGGCTGAATACCCCTGTTCCAATGCTTCTTTAGTGAACTCATCGGCGCCATCCTGCCCTTTCATGTCGGGAGGATAGGGGGATTCTTTATTAATCTTTCCGAATTCAATGCAATGGGCAATTTTTTCTAGGGTCTCACTCATGATAACTGGTTTTATGACTACTGTTAAATATAATCAAAACACTCTGAATGTTGGAACAATAGGCTGTTAAAATTAATAATTAATGAGATATTTAAATTTATTTATTTAACGTGTTGTGCTATTAAATAATGCATGTTTCATTGCAATCAGATTCTCTACAGGTGTATCCCGCGTAATTTCGCAGCCACCGGAAAGGATAAACCTGGAATTTTTCTGATCATTTATTAATTGCTGTGAGCATTTATTAATCTCTTCCGGATTTTTTTTCTGGATACACGACACCGGATCGAGGTTACCGCAAAGGATCATTTTATTGCCGCATTTTTCACGTGCCGTGCTGAAGTTAACCATCCAGTCGAGATCGAGGATATCTGTTCCTGTCAGAGCCAGTTCAGGCAGGATATGTGTGATATCCCCACATATATGTAGTTTGGTAAACGCTCCGATAACATGTATGTAGTCAATGATTTCCTGATGTAATGGCAGGATCATGGAATGGTATGTCTCGGGATCAACCTGAGAACATATGGCATCCCCGATTCCAATTAACAGGCATCCTGCCTCTACCTGGGCCTTTGCAAAATCTTTGGCCGTAATCACACAGATATCCATTAGTTTCCTCACAAAATCAGGTTCCATCAGGAGTTTGAGGAGGATGTTGTTAACCCCCGCAAGATCTGCTGCTTCAGCCAGCGGACCCTCAATCCATCCGTAAACAGGGATGTCATATCCAAGAATGTCATGAAAATATTTTGCTCCCATGATCCTGTCATGGGTACGCTCCGATTTGTAAACATTTGGATTTTTAAGGCTTTCAATATCTTTCAAACTTAGAACTATCGGATTACAGACTGGATTCAGATCTCCGGAGAATTCTACCTTTCCACCGAAAGCAGCAGTTTCCCTGAATGGATCAGAAATCAAACCAACAATATCATGGTCTGTTAGTTCGAGGCATTTAACATTTGACTCGACAAGCACCCTGTAATCCGTCATGAACTCAGTGTAGCTTGAATTATTAATTTTTGCAGCAAATTGCATTAATATTGGATGGAAGAGAATTTTTTCCGACGGTGAATTTTTATTAATCAGGAAGTTATAAAGTTCTGTATGTTTTGTCATGGTTGTGAATAAATGCCATTCGAAAATAATTAAAAGTAATGTTCCAACATTAAAAAACAGCAATGGTGATCATATTGTAGCTAATAAATTTCAAGATTAGAGATAACCGGACAGGCTTTGGACTTTTTAATAGTAAAACGTATTAGATCAGCTGTCACTGGCGGGAATCTCAGGATACGCTTATAGCCAATGGTTGTTTCGGAAGCGATTTGTGTCCATTGATTTTCAACAAATGCCTCAATAGTAAATTCCTGAACCCGTTGCCCAAGTTTAATATGTTCCTGCACCAGGAAACGACTGATCTCAGTTGGTTTACCAAGATCAATTGTAACGACAGCAGTTGTGATATGATCATCCGTGGCCCAGTATGTTTCCGGATCATTATCGTTTATATTGGTAGCCCTGAACTTTTTCGATTCCCCCCTTACATTGGAGGCATCCACGGCTTTTCCTGCTGCACGGTCATCGGCCAGATCTGATTGGATTGTCGCAGCAAGCTTTAAGACCTGTTCAGCATCATTTTCATGGATTAATCCGCGGTGGTCAACCGGGAAATTCAGTAACAGAGATCCGTTGCGGCCAATAGAATGATAATAGATATTCAGCAATTCAGGCAGGGATTTAACCAGGCTGTCCTGTGACTCATGATAAAACCACCCGGGACGGATTGATACATCCACTTCAGCCGGCACCCAGTGCGTCCCATCTTCATCGCCTGTCTGAAGCTGTCGGGCACAGGGGCATCCGGGATAATATTCATCCCGGCGCAACAGGCTCCAGTTGGTTGCATTAACCCATCCCCGCTCATTGCCGCACCAGCGAATATCTGGGCCTGCATCACTGAACATACAGGCATCGGGCTGCAGCTCCCTCACAAGTTTATGTGTATTTGGCCAATCATAATAAGTTTCCCGGTCAATCAAGCGTGTCTCATTGGCTCCCCCATAATAACCTGTCCCACCATTGGCACCGTCGAACCACACTTCAAAGACAGGACCATAATCAGTGAGAAGTTCTGTCAGCTGATTCCGATAATAATTGATGTATTCAGGCTTTCCATAGTCTTCGTGGTTTCTGTCCCAGGGGGATAAATAAATACCCATTTTCAGGCCAAATTCAATGCATGCATCGGCCAGCTCACGGATAACATCACCTTCACCATTTTTCCATTTGGAGTTTTTAACGGAATGCTCAGTATATTTTGATGGCCACAGGCAGAAACCGTCATGATGCTTGGCTGTGATGATGATACCTTTGATCCCGGCATCCCGGCAGACCCGTGCCCATTGTCGGCAATCCAGTTCAGTTGGATTGAACATTTCAGGACTTTCATCACCGAATCCCCACTCTTTGTCAGTGAAGGTATTCATATTAAAATGTACAAACGCATAAAATTCCATCTCGTGCCAGGCAATCTGCCGCTCAGAAGGGATGGGACCATAAGGTTCGGGTGGGGGAGTATTGTTGCAGGATGATGATATTCCAACAAGACCAAAAAGGATTATGATTTTACAGGTTTTCATATTAATTAAATTCAGGTTGTTATTGTTCGTGGATTAGAATTATATAAATGTACATGAACTTTTTTCATGAAAATCTACTCAAAGACTCATGAAAAAAGCACATGGGAGTTCCCTGCTGAAAAGTTTAAATTTGTTGATTTGATTAAACAAATTTAAACTTTTTACAGAGGAAAGGTAGTAATTGTCTCAATTGTAGCAATTGCCTCCAGGATCGCAGTTGTAAAGTGCACTGGGTGTAATGTAGTTTGAGAAATATGTGTGGGTGTGGTTACTGGGAACACTCAGGTGATGACTCAGAGTCATCGCCTGAGCATCAAAACCAGGTGTATCAACCTGCGCTTAAATTATAGATAATATTTCTCTTCATTAAGTATTCCATCACGAACTTAAAGTTTTGTTCATCACGGCCAATATATTCCGGAGGGCAGATACCCGGTGAACAAAAGCCATGGCTGATTATAAGATCTGCAACTGCTGCACAGGCATAGCCTGTGGTCCTTGCCATTGATAATGTTCCTGATTCCGGTTCATATTCATCGTACATGTCATATATATATTCCCGATGTATGTTATGTTCACTTCCTTTAATGATAATTTTCATGATTGTGAAATCGCCTTCGCCAGTTTTCATTTTCCACAGGGGGAACAATAGTTTTACTGTAAGGTCAACCGGGCGGATCATTTTGCCATCAACTTCGATTTCGTCTTTTGAAAAAAACCCGGTTGTTCTCAGTGCTTTAATATAATTTGTCGTACCGGGATAACGCAGGGTTTTCTCGATCATATTGGGTATATCAATCGTGTTGAGGAGGGATCTTAGTCCATCTGAGTTCCAGGCTTCCAGCTGACCGATCCCCGGGAAATCAAGTGTCTCCAGATCCGACAATGCTTCTTTTGTTATAATCCGGCTCTTCTGAATAAACCTGGCAGGGCGGGTATATTCCTCGATCACATCGGCAGGGGAGAACACTGCCTTGTATTCATATGGCCATTCACGAACCAGTGGAAGTCCTCCCACATAGCAGAAGAAATCTTCAATATTCATTTTTTTGTGATGATAACCAAGGATAAGATTGCTCATGCCCGGTGCCACACCACAATCAACTACAGCTGTAATATTTTTATTACGGGCAAGATCATTGAGGTTGAAATAATCTTCGGGCATGAATGAAATATCGACAATGTTCTTGCCTACCTGTAAAACTGTCTCAAGTGTTTGATAACCAAGGTTTCCGGGTAACGCCCCGATTACCAGGTCATGCCCTGATATCAGCCTGACCAGCTTCTCCCGGTCGGAAAGATCTTCCTGGATTGTTTGAATTCCTGATTTAATAAGCTTGTCAAATACATCAGTTTTCAAATCAATGACAGTTACGCGGTATTTCCTCGAAAGATCAAGAGCAATAGCTTTACCGACAAGTCCGCAACCAAGAACGATTATTTTCTCAGGCATATCAGTAAGGATTATTCTGTATGTTATAAAAATAGAAAACTCGTTGCAATTGACAAGGCATTTTTAACTGGATGATGTAATAATGCAAAATCACTTAAAAGAGAGTAATTGAAAATTGAAAATCTTTGAAGCTTTCTCGCGTGTACTCAGAACTAAATAAATAACGTATTATGCTATAAAAGACGATAATATTGATAATCAGATTTATATCAGGCCGGGCCGGCGCCCCCTGATATGAAAAAATAATATTCAATAACATGCATTATTTAAAAGCACAACGCGTTTACAAATAATATTTAGCATGAGTTCGAGCGAAGATGGACAATGTAATATGTTGTTTATTAAGAGCAGGGTAAGTACGGCATCTTTTCATGAGAAATTAGTATTTTTAAGATCGCAGGATGAATCTCCTTTAACTCAAAAACAAAAATATGGCACGTTTTATAAAAGACCGTTCCAAGTCGAAAGGAACCGCTCCCGGTTCCCTGATACTGATAGGTGACCAGAAGATGGAAAAACCCATCATCAGGCTTATGGAATATGATGCTGAAAATTTAATTGAAAAGGAAATTGAATCCATTGAAGAAATTATTTCCTGTAAAAATTCCAGTAAGGTATCATGGATTAATATATGGGGTATCCATGACCTGGACATGATTCACAGGATTGGAGAAATTTTTGAATTGAGCCCGTTGTTTCTTGAAGATTTACTGAACACTGACCAGCAACCCAAGTACGAAGATGGAGATTCATATGATGGATTTATTATGAAAATGCTCAGGTATAATGAAAACACAAAAAATATTATTTCAGAACAACTAACGCTGGTTCTGGGAGAACATTACGTCCTGACGTTACAGGAACAGGTAGGGGATGTTTTTGATCATGTACGGTCCAGAATCCGGAATACAAAGGGGAGGATACGCCTGAACGATAATGACTACCTTGCTTACGCTTTAATGGATACAGTTGTTGATAATTATGTCCTCCTGATTGAATCCGTCGGTAGACAAATTGAACAACTGGAAGAAAGAATATTTCATGATCCGGATAGGCAATTGGTGGAGGAAATTTATCACTATAAGACGGAAATAAATTATATCAGAAAATCCGTCAGGCCTGCCAAGGACATGATGAATGATCTGTTTAAAGCAGAGCAGTCATTCTTCCATGAAAAAAACCGAATCTTTCTTAAAGACCTTAATGAACTGGTTCTTCATGCAACAGATGCAATTGAGCTCTACAGCAGTATGATCTCAGATCAGTTAAATATATATCATACAAATGTGAGTAATAAAATGAATGAAGTAATGAAAGTCCTTACCATCTTCGGGGCAATATTCATTCCACTTACTTTTGTTGCCGGAATCTACGGAATGAACTTTGTGAATATTCCTGAGCTCAGATATAAATACGGTTATTTTATATTTCTGGCAGGCGTGGTAGTAATCAGTGGCGGATTATTACTGTTCTTTAAAAGGAAAAAGTGGTTATAATTCTTATGCAATTCCTTATCTGGTCACATGTTATTCATTATCAGCATGTTCATGAATTGTATTTCATAAAATTTAGTTGTCCTTCCCCGGAGCCCTGGCGGAGGTGTACAGGGCCCCGGAGGAAGGAAATGAAGTAATTAAAACTTCAGGTTTAATCGATCATTTTTCTTATTTCAACCTCATCTGAATACTTCCCATGTATTCTTTATTGTTATAGACATTGAACTTATATATCCCTTTTACAAGTTTATGGTCGGGTTTATATATGAGTTCTGCCCTTTTAGCATTCTGGGTCCCGGCGGCTGTGCCCGTCAGGCTGGCCATCAGATTTTTGTTTTCGTCATAAAATTTCATTGTTACTGAATTATCATCCTTACTTGACAATTCTTTACCATCCGGTGTAACAAGTTTAAAGTACAGATCCTTTCCTAAATTGGCGGGGACATCAAAGCTGACCATCAGTTTGTTTGTTCTTTTTGCTGCTACTGTTAATTTATCGTGCTTGCCTTTCAGGGCTTCCACCCGGTAATTATCAGCCAGCATGGCCTCCAATAATGCATTATGGGTTGTCAGTGATTCATTTTCCTTCTTCATGGATGCTAGCTGGTCACTGAATTTTTTATTCTCCGCGATCAGCTTATCCATATCCATATTCAGGCTGGCAACCTGTTCTTCAAGCTTTTTACGCAAGGCTTCAAGTTCAGCATTTTTCTTTTTCAGATCATTGAGAGAGGCATTTTCTGCAATCAATTTCCGGATTTCAGATTCCTTTTTTGCTAGCTGGTCACTGGTTTCTTTCACTACCTTGTCCAGCTGTGCATTCTTACCCTGCAACGCTGTCAGATCCTTTTTAAACTTATCAATCGATTTTTCAAGATTAAGCTTTTCAGAAAGCAATGTTTCTGACCTGATTTTTTCATTTTCAAGCTGGTTTTTAAGGGACCTGGTAGAGTAAAATAAAATTCCCGATAGAATCAGGAAGGCTGCTGTTGCTGCAATAAGGGCAGTCTGGGTTCTGTTCATCTGTGTTTTCATCTTTTGAGTTTTTAATGAATAAATTTGTTTTATTGACTCAAAAGTATGGTGGGGTAATGAAGAAGAAATTAAAAAGAGATTAAAAAGGGATTAAAATTTCAATTCTTAACTGGAAGAAATAGTGTAAAATCACTGCCTTTTGTAATCTCCGATTCAATGGTAATATTTCCCTTATGCAGGCTAATGATTTTTTCAACGAGCGACAGGCCGATACCGTGTCCCTTAATACCAATTGCATTGCTTGCGCGGTAAAATGGCTGGAACACCATTTTAATTTCTTCTCCCGGAATTCCGATTCCTTTATCGGAAAACTTCATGATCACATGATTGTTTTCATGATTGATAAATATATCGGATGTGTGGTTGTCGGAATATTTACAACCATTGTCAATCAGGTTAACCAGTGCTGTTTTTAGCAACAGTTCATTTCCCCTGACCATCAGCTTATCATCATCGTCAATTGATTCAGAAAAATTGATATAAATATGGTAGTCACGATGCCTTTTCTGGATCTCTTTCCTTGCCTGCCAGAGTATATCATCTATCCTTATCAGGCTGAAATCGGCTTCTGAAAATTCCGAACTGGCCTGGGCCAGCAGCAAAAGTCGGTTTGAAATATGATTAAGGTTTTTAATATCTTCAAGTACAGAAATGATTGTATTCCTGTATTCTTCATTTTTCCTTGCATTCATCAGGATAACTTCCAGCTGGCCTGTAATGACAGTCAGGGGTGTCCGAAGTTCATGAGAGGCATTAGCAATAAAGTTTTTCTGAGTTTTAAATGCAGCTTCGAGCCGATTGAGCATCTTATTGAATGTTAGTGCCAGCCGGGCCAGTTCGTCTTTCCCGTTTCCTTCTGAAACCCTCATGTCCAGGTTTGATATGCCGATTGCATCCACCTGTGACATGATGTCGGAGATGGGATTCAGGGCCCGCGATGCAAAAATCCTTCCCGAAAAAAATACAATAACCAGGCTTACAAAGAAAACTATAAGAAGAATAAGCCGGAGGCGTTTCAGTTTACCAATCCCAAAAATATCAGTAGCTGCAGCGAAAACAACAAACCTGTCGTACTGGCCAGCATAAAACTGGCCAAGAATCTCATAAGATTTTTGTTTCAAACGGACTTTGTCGTTCAGCCTCACCTCATTAATTAGTTCCGTGGAAATGTTTAATGATTGATCTTCATCAGTGCTATAAATGACATTGTTCTGGTAATCATATATGATAATTTTTTCATTGGGAAGGCTTACAGGATTGTTTTTCTCAATTCGCTTAAGTAAATCAGCATTGATTTCATCTATTTCTATCAGCATCTGCGCCACCATCTTTGCCTTACTGTCTAGCCTGTCATAGAATTCTTCCCTTCGTGTGCCGGAAAAGGAAAAATAGATCGCCAGTGAAGCAAGTAGTAGAATCAGGGCAACAATGGCTATGAACTGGTAGAGTAATTTTCTCCTTATTTCCATTATGGTTCATCTATACTATAACCCAGCCCAATCCTGGTCTGGATTAACTTATTTTGAAAATCTTTATCGATTTTTTTCCTTAATATATTAATGTATACATCCACAACATTGGTTCCCGTGTCAAAAGTAATATCCCATACTTTTTCCGCAATTTCTGGCCTCGATATTACTTTTCCCTTGTTCATCATCAGGAATTCAAGCAATGCAAATTCCTTTGCGGTGAGATCAATGATTTTATCTCCCCTTCTGGCAGTTTTTTTATCAAGATCCAGCTCAAGATCAGCAATTTTTATCAATCTGGATGTCTGGATCAATCCTGATGATCTTTTTGAGAGAACCTTTATCCTGGCAAGAAGTTCGGCAAATTCAAATGGTTTTACGAGATAGTCGTCTGCCCCTGCATCGAATCCGGATATCTTATCATCGGTAGAGCCAAGGGCTGTCAGCATTAAAACCGGCACTTGCAGGCCCTTTTCGCGGATCCGTTTACAAAGTTCGTATCCGTTCAGATAGGGGAGGATGACATCCAGGATGATAAGATCATACTTCTCTTTAATAGCAAGCCGTTCCCCCATCTGCCCATCATATGCAACCTCCGTTTCATATCCCTGCTCCTCAAGCCCTTTCTTAATGAATTCAACAACTTTTGGCTCATCTTCAACCAGCAGAATTTTCATGGTTTATTTGTTTTAATACAACCTGAGATTAGTCAAAATTATATAAATAATAATTTAACCAGGATAAAGAAGGTAGACATTCAGTTGAATTTTCGGATTTTTACTTAAAACCTTTTCTGGTTGCAGGTTTTTGCAGTTAAGAACAGTTTTCGCAGATCAGCCTGAGGAGGGACTTTGTAAAATTCAGGCGATCTGCGAGTAACAATATCAGAGCACTATTAATTTACGTTCTTTTGTACCAATTCCTGCCGTGGTTCCAGCAACTGGAAAAACTGATCCAGTTCAGGCAGGATGATGATCTCGGTTCTGCGGTTAATCTGTCGTCCTTCGGACGTTTCATTTGTACTTTTTGGAATATATTCAGATCGGCCACCGGCTGTCATTCTATCCGGTGTAATACCATGTTTGGTTTGAAGTAAGCGTACCACTGAAGTTGCCCTTTTTACACTCAGATCCCAGTTGTCGGCCATGCATGATGTCGAAATAGGTACATTATCCGTATGCCCTTCCACAAGAATTTCAAGCTCCGGGTGGTCGTTCAACACTTTAGCTATTTTACCCAGAATTGTTTCAGCCCGGGGACTGATTTCCGCACTTCCTGACTTGAACAACATTTTATCTGAAATGGAAATATAAACTACTCCTTTCTTTATTTCTATATTGATATCATCATCCCCAATATCGCCAAGCGAACGTTTGAGATTCATAACAAGCACCAGGTTAAGCGAGTCTCTGTGCCTGATGGATGAGGTAAGGTCTTTGATATACCTGTTCTGATCATTCAGCGCATCAAGGGATTTTCGTATACTTTCAGCTCCGGCTTTGCTGACAACAGACAGATCGGCCAGCCTGTCCAGGAGATTGGTATTGGCACTTATAAAATATTCCAGCTGTTGTTCAAGAAGGAGAACCTTGTTCTGTTCGTTTGCGAGTTGCATTTCCAAGTTAATAAACTTATTGTATAAATCTTTATTCTCACCTATCACGTCTCTGTGCCTGCTTTCAAGATTATTATACCTGTCCTGGCATTCTGCCAGCTTATCGATGCATTGTTTGGATCTGCCCTGCTCCTCGTTCAATACTTTTTTACTGACACAGGATGAGAAGAACAAACCTATCAGGATGATCGCAACATGCCCCCGGTACTTACTAAATGTGCCGAGAAGACTGAATCCATCATCCATATCTGTTTCAGAATAATAAGCATGCAATGCCCTGTTCTTTATACTTGTTTTAGTCTCATGGTCTATCTTTGCGGATCTGTTCATTTTCCTGTATGGTATATTTTTAAATGTTCTTGACATGGTAATTTGATTTTAGGGTTTAAATTTTATTTGTTTGCGGAGGTGAAAGTACATCCCCGGAATTAAGATCAAATGAAAAAGAAATTAAAAAGGGATTAAAAATAATTGTATGGCGACTGAATTATATACATTAATTTAGCCAAACATGTAACTTGCTAATGTTTTAGATTTTTATTTTATTATGATATTACATGCCATTCATATTGATCCGATACTTTCAAAATTTGTTATCCTTTCCCTGACCATCATCCTGGCGGGATTTCTGTTCCGTGTTTTAAAACAACCAACCCTTCTGACATATATTATCGTAGGATTACTGCTGGGACCAAATGGTTTTAAAGTGATTACTGATGAGAGTATTGTAACCAACCTGGGTTCACTGGGACTGGTTTTATTGCTATTCTTTATTGGGATGGAAATCTCATTGCCGAGGCTAATAACAAATTGGCGGATATCAGTAATTGGTACCCTCCTGCAGGTTATCGTTACCATTCTTGCAATCTTCCTGGCCGGTAAATATTTTGATCTTGAAATACGCCAGGTGGTTTTCTGGGGATTTGTCCTGAGCCTGAGCAGCACAGCAGTAATAGTTAAACTGCTTGATGAAAGAAAAGAAATTAATTCACGAATCGGACAGGTTGTGCTGGGTATCCTTCTTGTACAGGATTTGCTGATAGTGCCAATGTTAATAGTGATTGGCTATATGGGTGGTGAACTACCCAAAACCCCGGAATTGATAAAACAACTGGTTGGTGGATTACTGATCATCGGCGTGATATTGTTAATACTTATCAGGAAGCAGATTAAGTTACCCTTTAAAAAATATATTACAAAGGACCATGAACTGCAGGTTTTTGTTGCCTTCACCCTGTGTTTTGGATTTTCGGTTATAACAGCCATTCTTGGTCTGTCTGCCGCACTTGGAGCCTTTGTGGCAGGAATGCTGGTATCATCTGCAAAATCAACGGAATGGGTGTATCAAAGCCTCTTGTCTTTTAAAGTAATGTTTGTAGCTCTTTTCTTTGTTTCAATCGGGATGCTTATCGATTTGAATTTTATAGCAGCAAATTATCATATCATCATTTTAATGACTATAATTGTTTTCACTATAAATAATATTATTAATACCCTTGTCATTAAGGCGTTTGGCATGTCATGGGGAGAAAGCATTTATGGTGGCGCGTTACTTGCCCAGATTGGGGAATTCAGCTTCATAATTGGCTCAACAGGTTTCCTTGCAGGTATTATCGGCCAGTACTCCTATGAATTGATCATTAATATCATTGCAATTTCGCTCATGCTAAGCACATTCTGGATATATACCATTCATTCTTTCGTGAAGAAAAGAATCGCTTGAAAAGCCCCTTATCCGGTTAATCATCATAAATTTTTAATTGATTGTCTGCTAAGTTGTATATAATAAAAAATTTAAATTTTGAATCTGCTCCGAAAAGTTGGTAAATATGGAAATGCCACAAAGACATAAGGTCACAAAGATGCACAAAGAATTATATTTCAATAAAGTAGATTTTGTGATTCATAGTGTCTTAGTGCCTTTATGGCAAAAAAATTTCTTTTCGGAGTGGACTCAATCTTTAAGAATTTAAAAATACAACAGACATCACCGAATAGGCTGTTGAAACAATTATCGAACTACTGTTGAATTATCTACACAATTAATAACTGAGGCACAACTGAACTAACTACTGAAGCACAACAGAATTATCGAATGAAGCACAAATTCATTATGGTTCAGTTGTTTTTGAAAAAATGTTCAATATCGTTGTAATTGTTATACCTGACGACAATTATTTTTACTATTTTCAAGACCTGATGTTATAACGCTTTAACATAATGTATCATGTCAGCTATAAAAGGTAATAACAGGCTTCAGGGCCCTCTGCCGAAAATTGGTATCAGGCCTGCTATCGATGGCCGGCTTGGAGGGGTCAGGGAATCTCTTGAAGGCCAGACAATGGATATGGCGAGGAACGTTGCATCGTTCTATGAAAAGAATCTCCGGCACGCGAATGGATCAGCGATAGAGTGTGTGATCGCCGACCGGTGTATTGGAGGAGTGGCAGAAGCAGCCATGGCAGCAGAGAAATTCCGAAAAGAAGGAGCAGGTGTTTCTCTTACAGTCACTCCCTGCTGGTGTTACGGAAGTGAAACGATTGATATGGATCCTCTTCTGCCCAAGGCGATATGGGGATTTAATGGTACCGAGAGGCCGGGTGCTGTATACCTGGCTGCCGCCCTTGCGGGGCATAACCAGAAAGGATTACCAGCATTTGGCATATATGGCAGGGATGTGCAGGATGCCGGGGCCCGTGAAATTCCTCCGGATGTGCGCGAAAAACTCCTGATGTTTGCCAGGGCGGGCCTTGCAGTGGCTACGATGAAAGGAAAATCATACCTTTCCCTTGGATCAGTGTCAATGGGCATTGCCGGATCGATTGTAGACGAAAAATTTTTCCAGGAATATCTTGGTATGAGAAATGAATATGTGGATATGACGGAGATTCAGAGGAGAGTGCATGAAGGGATTTTTGATAAAAAGGAATTTGAAAAAGCCTATCAGTGGGTAAGGAAAAACTGTAATGAAGGAAAGGATCTGAATCCGCCGCCAAATCAGTATCCACGAAAGAAAAAGGATGAAATCTGGGAATATGTAGTAAAAATGACGATGATCATGCGTGATCTGATGATTGGTAATCCGAACCTGGAAAGTATGGGATACGGTGAAGAAGCCCTTGGAAGAAACGCTATCCTGAGTGGTTTCCAGGGTCAGCGTCAATGGACCGACCACCTGCCAAACGGGGATTTCATGGAAGCTATATTGAATTCTTCATTCGACTGGAATGGGATCAGGCAGCCTTTCATGGTTGCAACGGAAAATGATTCCTTGAATGGTGTCGTTATGCTGTTCGGCCATCTGTTGACCGGTACTGCACAGATCTTCGCTGATGTGAGGACATACTGGAGCTCACAAGCCGTCAAACGTGTCACAGGAAAAACCCTGGAGGGATTGGCAGCCAATGGCATCATTCACCTGATCAATTCAGGATCTGCTTCCCTGGATGGCACAGGACAGCAGGAAAAAGATGGAAAGCCAGCTATGAAACCGTACTGGGACATAACCGAGAAGGAAGCACAGCAATGCCTGGATGCAACAACCTGGTATCCTGCAATACGGGAATATTTCCGGGGTGGGGGATATTCATCTAACTATCTCTCACGTGGAGGTATGCCGGTAACAATGTCAAGGGTTAACCTGGTCAAAGGACTGGGACCGGCACTACAGATCGCCGAAGGCTACAGTGTTGATATACAAGAGGATATACATGGCACACTCGATAAACGAACCAATGAGACCTGGCCAACAACATGGTTCGTCCCGATCACAACCGACAAGGGTCCTTTTCGCGATGTCTATTCCGTCATGGCAAACTGGGGAGCCAATCATGGAGCTATCAGTTACGGTCATATAGGTGCTGATCTGATAACCCTTTCTTCCATGCTCAGAATACCTGTGTGCATGCACAATGTCCCGGATGAAAAAATTTACCGGCCAAGTGCGTGGGGCGCTTTTGGAATGGATGCTGAAGGAGCAGACTACAGGGCATGTGCTGCATATGGACCATTGTACGGATAATCATGGAAGGCAGTACAATGTGATCCGCAACTATCTGATACCCGATAGGAAGGATCGAAATACCGAAAACCGAAAATCGAAAACTTGAGAATCGCAATGCCAGAATATCAAACCCAAACCCACCCCCCCACACCTCCGCCCCTTTAGGGGCGATATTTCAACTAACACAGAAACCAGGAACTAACAACGAACAACAGTCAACAGAAAACTGAAAACTGAAAACTGAAAACTGAAAACAATACATGAATACTGAGAAGTTAAACATATGGCTTAACCGGATTTTCAGTATCCTGATAATCATCGTTTTCATCTTCTCATGCTCCACACTGGGAAATAAAAATAAGAAATCACGGATTATGGAAACAACCGATTATGAAAGGGGAACCTTTGGCTACGACCTGCAGTTTCTCAACGATTATATTGATCCTGTTATATTGAAGGACCCATCAGGTAAATCACTTGTTATTGCAAGTAAGGAATGGCAGGGAAGAGTGTTAACAAGTTCTGCAGCAGGGCTGGATGGTACAAGTTATGGATGGATAAATTACAATCTTATTGAGTCGAAGCAACTTCAGCCTCATATGAATGCTTTTGGTGGTGAAGACCGGTTGTGGCTCGGACCGGAAGGGGGACAATTTTCTATCTATTTCAGGGAAGGAACACCATTTGAATTCGAACATTGGTTCGTACCTGAGGAGATTGATACAGAGCCATTTGAATTACTTGAAGCAGGTGATCAATATGCAAGATTTGGAAAAAATATGAAACTGGTTAATTATTCCGGTTTCAGATTCTCTCTTGACATTATCAGGGAAATCAGATTATTAAACCCGGAGGATGTAGAAGGCAATCTTGGTACCAGGGTGCCGGATAATATTAACATTGTAGCTTACGAATCGGAATCCATGATGACCAATAAAGGTTCTCAGGCATGGACAAAGGAAACAGGGATGCTTTCCATATGGATCCTGGGAATGTTTACTCCTTCACCTTCCGTAACTATTATCATCCCTTATAAACAGGGGGATGAATCGGCGTTTGGTCCTGTGGTTAATGATACATATTTTGGTAAAATCTCATCAGACAGAATGAAAATAAGTGATGGGATCATATTTTTTAGAGGCGATGGTAAATCAAGAGGAAAAATTGGTTTGTCACCCTTACGCGTCATCCCGCTGGCCGGTAGTTATGATGCGGACAATAAAACACTCACAGTAGTGCAGTTCTCATTCAGGGAAGGGATACATGATTATGTCAACAGCATGTGGGAAATTCAGGATGAACCATTCAGGGGGGATGTGCTGAATTCATATAATGACGGCCCCCTTGAGGATGGCAGCCAGATGGGGCCATTCTATGAGCTGGAAAGCTCATCACCTGCAGCAAACCTTCAACACGGTGAATCGATTAATCACCTGCACAGGACATATCATTTCCAGGGTAATGAAGATGCACTCGATGAAATCGCCCGGAAAATCTTTGGAGTTAGCCTGGAGAGAATAAAAAGTGCATTTTTATAGTTAGTACAAACAAATTTCAATTACCATGTCAGACAATTTCACGAACGACAAACCAAGACTTTTTCCACAGGGGAAGGTTCTTCCCTTCATACTTGTTACTGCTCTGTTCATGTTCTGGGGTATAGCAGTCAATCTGAATGATGTCCTGATAAAACAATTCATGAAATCATTTGAGATCTCCAGGCTGGCAGCAGGATTTGTGCAGACATTTTTCTTTTTCGGATACTTTGCACTGGCCATGCCTGCAGCACTTATCATGCGCAAGTATAACTACAAAACTGGGCTTGTTATCGGCCTGTTTCTTTATGCGACAGGGACAGTTTTATTCTGGCCGGCAGCCATTATCGGTAAATATTTATTTTTTCTGTTTGCCTTATTTGTCATTGCCAGCGGACTTTCTTTTCTTGAGACCGGAGCCAATCCTTTTATTGCAACATTGGGTGATCCCAGGACATCCGAGCAACGGCTCAATTTTTCACAGTCCTTTAATCCGCTGGGTGCTATCACAGGTGTATTGATTGGAACAGTATTTATTTTCTCAGGCATTGAACTATCCGAAGCTGAGATTGCTGTCATGAAAGCAGCCGGAGAATATGATGCTTACCTGCAATCAGAAATTATGCGCATGGTCAAACCCTACCTGGTCATTGGAGCTGTCATGTTTCTCTGGGCTTTGCTTCTGATCAGAACCCGGTTCCCTAAATCAGCCGATGAACAGAAAGATGCTGATACGAATGGAAAGGGACGATTCAGGGACCTTTTCAGATATCCACATTTTGTACAGGGAGTGATAGCCCAGTTTTTTTATGTTGGCGCCCAGGTTGGAACATGGAGTTATTTTATCCAGTATATCCAGGATTACACAGGAGAACCGGAAAAAGTGGCAGGTTATTTCCTGACCGGTAGTCTGGTTGCTTTTGGTGTTGGAAGATTTACAGCTACTTTTTTGATGAAATATATACAGCCACAAAAGCTTATGGGTATATACGGAATAATTAATGTGGTTCTTGTCGGAATAGGAGTTATCTATCCGGGCTGGATTGGGCTGTGGGCCGTATTCTTCACGAGTTTCTTCATGTCCCTGATGTTCCCAACAATTTTTGCACTTGGCATCAAGGAACTTGGTTCCAATACCAAGATAGGAGGATCGATGATCATTATGGCCATCGTCGGAGGTGCAGCATTAACCCCGGTGATGGGTCTTATAGCAGACCAGACGGGAAGTATGGCACTGGCAATGCTGGTTCCGCTTGGCTGTTATGTATTTATTACCTATTATGCTTTTATAGGATCGAAGGTGAGGAAGATAAGGGGAATGGAAAGGTTAAATGATCTCTGAATTAAAAACCAGAGCATAGCCCGGCATAACTGAATAAATGCTGAATTACAACTGAACTAACTACTGAATTATCTGCTGAACTAACACGACGATCATATAATATTTCCTATTATCTTAGCATGGTTTAACTGAGAAGTCAAAATCCTAATAGTACACTAACATGGTAGGTTTTCATTATCTCGACTGGATTGTCCTGGGTGCCTTCTTTCTCGGACTTGTAGCAATTATTATATGGGTAAGCCGGATGAAAGAAGATACCTCTGCCGACTATTTCCTGGCCGGCCGTGATGCTACATGGCTGGCTATTGGGGCATCTATTTTTGCCTCCAATATTGGATCGGAACATCTTGTAGGGCTTGCTGGCACCGGGGCTGAAAGCGGTATGGCTTTTGCCCACTGGGAAATGCATGGGTGGATCATCCTGATACTGGCTTGGGTATTTGTGCCTTTCTACTCCCGAAGTTTTGTATATACCATGCCGGAATTCCTTGAAAGAAGATATAATGCTGGAGCCCGGTCACTGCTTTCTATTATTTCACTTGTGAGCTATGTTTTAACCAAAGTTGCTGTCACGGTATATGCAGGAGGAATCGTTTTCAAAGAAGTATTTAATCTCGATTATATACACCTGCAATTATTTGGTTTATCAATGGATATTGACTTTTTCTGGGTTGGTGCGATCGGGCTCGTCATAATTACCGGGATTTATACTGTCATAGGTGGAATGAAAGCTGTCCTGTATACATCGATACTTCAGACACCTGTGTTATTAATTGGTTCCATTGTTATTGTTATTGTCGGACTTATTAAGGTAGGTGGCTGGGGTGAGCTCCAGGCTATCTGTAATGCGAATGTGACCGAGTTTGGTGATCCTATGATGAGCCTGATCCGGTCGCCGAAAGATCCTGAATTTCCCTGGACCGGTGTTTTACTTGGCTCAGCCATTATCGGATGGTGGTACTGGTGTACGGATCAATATATTGTACAGCGTGTTCTTTCCGGACGGAACCAGATGCAATCAAGGAGAGGGTCTATTTTCGGTGCATATCTCAAACTTCTGCCTGTATTTATCTTCCTGATACCGGGGATGATTGCCTATGCTTTGAAACAAAAAGGATTGTTGCCACTCGAAGATTCGGATAGCGCATTCCCACTTCTAGTCTCATACCTTCTTCCGATTGGACTAAAAGGAGTGGTGGTAGGAGGACTGGTCGCTGCCCTGATGAGCTCCCTGGCTTCCCTGTTCAACTCATCTTCAATTTTATTTACCGTTGATTTCTATAAAAAATTTAAACCTGACTCAAGTGAAAAACACCTTGTCCGGGTTGGTAGAATGGCCACAATTGTTATCGTGATTCTCGGGGTAGCCTGGATACCCGTCATGAAAAGAATCGGTGAAGTATTGTATGAATACCTTCAGAATGTTCAATCATTTTTAGCTCCCGGTATTGCATCTGCATTTTTCCTCGGGGTGTTCTGGAAACGAGTTACACCGGCAGGAGGCCTTACAGCACTTATCACCGGCTTTACTCTTGGAATGACCAGACTGGTCTTTGATATATTTTCTGATTCATTCACTAATACAGAAACATTCTATTACAGGATTTTTATAGAAACCAACTGGCTTCACTATGAGATCTATAATTTCTTTATTTGTATCGCCCTGCTAATTGGTGTGTCATTGGTTACAAAACGGGCAAGTGATGAAAAACTTATAGGTCTTACATTTGCTTCCTCCACACCGCAACAACGTGCCGAAACAAGGGCCAGCTGGAATAAGTGGGATATTATTAATACGGTCGTAATCATGTCCGTGATTATTGCCTTCTATATCTATTTCTGGAAATAGGTTTATTAGTGTATTGGTTTATTGGAAAATTGATGCACCTGTAGCCGAGTGTGTGGTCTGTGGAGTATAGAAGATTGCCGGATGGAATGGTGGAATAATGATTGCTTGAACATATTCTTTTCGTTCCTCAATAAGTTTCTGTGGCTCTCTGTGGTTACTATCACCCTCACCCATATATCCCAATCCTAACTAAATTCAATATTGTCTCAATCCATTAATAACCATTCCTTTATTCCAATTTCTTGCTATTACATTATTCTGTTTGTTTTGAATAAATAATAATTGATATTCCGGAACCAGAAGTTGGAATTTTGTAAAAATAAAGTTTTTATT
>Ga0111176_1039_pt1 | contig 25448 bp, 16 predicted proteins | sample DeeMarSWOR324_28_FD_80229 | JGI IMG/M metagenome (GOLD analysis project Ga0111176, IMG submission 80229) | Bacteroides sp. SM23_62_1 | reverse complement strand
AGAGTGAAGGAGAGAGGTGGATAAAGGAATTGGTTGGTTTGGGTAAAGTATTTGGATATTGGATATCTTGTAATACAAGCCCCGTAGGGGCTCAACTATGAATAACCCGGTACGTAGTGCCGGGTATGGATAACAGGATAATCCATACAACCCCAATGGGGTTGAATAATTAATCATAACCCTGCCTGTAATGATGGAATTGGATATTCAAAATTGTTTAATTATTTTTATTGTATATCAAATCAATAATACACAATCAAATCAAAATGAAATTAATAAAAATAGAATCTCTTTTACCCTATTTCCTGTTTGCTTTTACATTAGTTCTTACAAATTGCGGTGAAAAATCAATAACCGGCGAATCGGAAGAAATTCCCATTCCGGAAAAGCTCCTCCTGAAAGATTTCAGGCCCCATTCCATTTATAATATTCCTGTTACCATTGTTAATAAAGCCAAATATCCTGTAATTGACATGCATGCCCATGACTATGCCCGTAGTGCGGATGGACTGGATGAATGGGTAAAGACGATGGATGAACTCGGAATAGAGAAATCAATTATTCTATGCAAGGAACATGGGAAAAAATTTGATTCGATATTTGATGTATATGCAAAATATCCCGGTCGTTTTGAGGTATGGTGTGGTTTTGATTATACCGGTTATGAAGATCCCGGATTTGGCCCGGCTGCTGCAGCCGAACTGGAGAGGTGTTTTCAGAAGGGAGCAAGGGGTGTCGGAGAACTGGGCGACAAGGGTAAAGGACTTTACTATAGCAAACCACCGGCTTGGGGTATGCATTCTGATGATCCACGAATGGATCCACTTTGGGAGAAATGTGCTGAACTGGGATTGCCCGTCAATATCCATATCGCAGAACCAAAGTGGATGTATGAAAAGATGGATTCAACCAACGACGGGCTCATGAATGCATATAAATGGAGATTGGACAACCAGGAAGGGATCGTGGATCACCAGGGAATGATCGATATACTTGAAAGAACAGTCCAACGACATCCAAAAACCACGTTTATAGCCTGCCATCTGGCAAATTGCTGTTATAATCTTGATATCATCGGGGAATTACTTGATAAATATCCTAATCTCTATATTGATATAAGTGCCCGTTATGCTGAGTTCTGTGCCATACCAAGAACTGCATCTGAATTCTTCATTAAATACCAGGACAGGATTGTTTACGGCACAGACATGGGAAGGAACCAGGATATGTATACAATTACTTTCCGCCTGCTTGAAACAGCCAATGAGCATATTTATGATGACCGTTTCAGCTATCACTGGCCGTTGCATGGTTTAGATCTACCGGATAAAGTACTTGAAAAAGTATACAGAAAAAATGCACTGAAGATTTTCAATCCACGGGAATTATAATCCTTTTACTGATTGATATTAGTACAATAAACCAAGGCAGACAACTATTCTATTCCGCAATTCAGATAATCATTCCTTTGAAAGATTTGCCTGATAGATGAATTTCTGAACACGTTTTCCTGTGTGTACCTCACCTGTATAAATATTACCCCTGGAATCCACAGCGAGACTATGTAACCAGATGAACTGCCCGGGATAACGTCCAATTCGGCCAAAATTTCCTGCAACTTTCAAACTTTCACGCCATAATATCCAGATGCATTGATTTGTACCATCGGCTACATAAATAAATGTCTGTTCAGGATCACAAGAAAAATCGATATCCCATGTTGAACCATTTCCCATTGTTCTCCCGGCAATGAATTCTTCATACACAAACGTGCCATCTTTTTGAAAGACCTGGATGCGGTCGTTACTTCTATCGCACACATAAACAAGATTATCACTGGAAATCCGGACAGCATGAACGGGATTCCCAAACTGCCGGGGAGGAGGCATATCTGGATCGTACGAATCCCGGGGAGAATCATCCGGTTTGTTGCCATAGGCACCCCAATGCCGCTTATATCTCCCTGTTGTGGCATCAAAAATGATGACACGACGGTTTTGATAACCATCTGCAATATAAACTTCATTTGTAATTGGATCTACATCGATATCAGCTGGTCGGCCTAACAGCGTAGTGTCATTACTTCCACCTGTCTTACCTGTAGTTCCAATCTGAAGGGTAAATGTGCCTTCCGGCCGGAATTTTAAAACCTGATTATCAACAGGTCCGGATCCACCAATCCATACATTGTCTTCATGATCAATATAAATCCCATGCTCATTCTCCGGCCAGTCAAAACCTTCACCCGGGCCACCCCAGGCCCGGATTAATTTCCCCTTACCATCAAATTCTATTATGGGTGGTGCCGGGGTATAGGGAAGTTCCGCTGGTGACTGTGTTTGCACAGCTTCATCCTCGCCCAGACTATTTGGTCGATGAACGATCCAGATATGATCTTTTGAATCGGTTGCAACACCTGCAACCTGGCCAATCAACCAGTTGTTGGGCAAAGGCTCGGGCCAGAATGGATCTGTCCTGAATACCGGAATTGAATCTGCATATTCACCGGCAGTTTCTGGTTTGTTTGTCCTCAGACACGCGACAGAAAATAAAAACAAGGCAACAACGAAATAGTGATAAAATTTTTTCATGTAACCTCTTTGATGATTTTTTAATAGTACTATTTTGTTAACCGGACAGTGCGTACGATCAGGCCATCATACAGGCCTGTTCTTCAAAAATATCATATGGTTTCCCTGCTGGATGATAATAAAATAAGCCGGAAGTATCATCTTATTTCAAACCTCTTCCGGAACAACATAAGGTCTGCGGTATCTCCTTCCCAGCATGGTGTCTGCTTCAGGGTCATTGGCAAACTTTTCATAATCACCCATAAATTTCAGTTCACGCCCGAGCCTGTAGGATATATTCGCCAGGAGAGGGAGAGCAGATGAGCAAAAACCTTCAAAGATGTCGCAATGCAGCATTTCATCTTTTCCGGCGCGTATGGCATCAATAAAATTTGCATAATGTTCTGTGCCACCCGGGGCAGCGAGATAAACTGGTTCAGCCGGTTCCTCCTCCTGAGCAACAGAGCCGGCAAAAGGCTCTTCTTCGCGCTGATGGTAAGCTTTCCATGTATCACCATTAATTTCAAGGTATCCTTCACTTCCGTAAAAAATATTCCCAATACGGATGCCCAGATTGGATTCGTCATTGGAATACCTTCCTCTCGTTTCAAACTCAAGCATTTTCCCGTCTCTGTATTTAAATAATGAAGCCTGTGTATTGGGAGTTTCCTGTGCACATTCATCGGGATCAATACCATAAAATCCGCCGGCAGAATAAACTGACACGGGATGTTCATGTTTATTGAGCCCCCAGCGGGCTATGTCGAACTGGTGTGGCCCCTGGTTGCCTGTATCGCCGTTACCGGTATCCCAGAACCAGTGCCAGTTATAATGAAGCCTTTTTTCGTTATATGGTCTCCAGGGTGCAGGTCCCAACCACATATCATAATGAAGTGTATCCGGTGGAGCAGTATCTTCAGCAATACCAAAAGAATCGCGTGGTTTGATACACAGACCACGGGCCATAAACACATCACCAATGCCTCCTTCATGCAAAAATTTAATGGCTTTCATCACATTGCTGATCGAACGGTTCTGAAACCCTACCTGGACGCGTACATTATACTTCCGTGCTGCCTCAATCATTTTTCGTCCTTCAAAGATATTATGACAGCATGGTTTTTCAATATAAACATGTTTACCAGCCTGGCAGGCCCAGATAGTTCCAAGTGCATGCCAGTGGTTCGGTGTCGCAAAAGAGACCACATCGATCTTTTTATCATCAAACACTTCACGCATATCCCATTCGGTTTCAGGTCTTAAACCTGTCATTTCCTGTACCGTATTTGACCGCTCGGTAAAAAACTGTTCATCGGCATCACAGATGGTCATGACCTGTACATTCCGGTTTTCTTTCAGTCTGCACCATGTCCTGATATGACTGCCACCCTGTCCGCGAATACCAATGACCGCGATATTAATACGATCATTAGCGCCAATAATTGACGCATAGGATCTGGAACTGAAACCCATGCCACCAATGGCTATTCCGGTAGTTCCGATAATACCTTTCTTAATAAAATCTCTTCTTTTTGTCATTTTTGATTATTTTATCAGTTATGATTATTCCATCGTCCTGGGATAACTAAGATATCTGTAATCAGATTTTCACATAGCTGTACCATAAGTATGGAACACAGGATTGTCTTTCAACCTGTCATGGTTTCTTTGCATTGGTAATCAATTGATGAAATAGGTTCAGCTGTTCTTTCATGGCAGCAATCCTGTCTTCCGGGTCAGTCCTGGCTTCGAGAAGTATCCAGCCATTATAGTTTATCCCTGTGAACAGATCGAATAATGGCCGGTATGGATAATCTCCGATATTTAGCTCACGTACATGAACTGTATCACCAAACCATTTTTTTACCATATTAAAATTTCCTTCCAGTCCGGGAGGTAATAAATCTGTATCATTACTATTCCAGCATATTTTTACATTCGGCTCTGTAACCTGTTCGAAGATAGCTCTCATATTGGGGAGTTCCTGGGTAAAGTTGCCATGAACTTCCACCCTTATCAATTGTCCATAATCCTGTGCAAACTTCCCGACTTCATTAAGTGAAGTGGCAATCTGAGCAATGGTTATTTCTTTTAGTACCTCAGCCGGAAGGTCATTTGGCTTCACCTTTATACCTGTTGCCCCGATATCTTTACAGAGTTTGATATATTCTTTGGTCTGTTCAATATTCTCGCGGAGCTTTTCCGGATCAGGACTGTGATACTCAAAATTAGATCCATAACCGATGCATGTAACCGGACTGTCATTAAACCGCTTTTTCACCTCATCGCGTTGCGCCGCTGTCAGATTGATCTCAACACCATGTGCATGCTGTGTCCGTAATTCAACTCCGAGAAAGCCAGTTTTCTCACAATTAGCTATCAATGATGGCAGATCCCAGTCTCTACCCCACTGGTAGGTTACCAGTCCAAACCTCATCCCTGTACTTACGGAGCCTGAAGAGGATAATAAAGGATTTATAGCCACCAGGCCAATACAGGAAGTAATTGTTTTTTCAATAAAGAGACGTCTCGATAACTTTTTCTCCATTGATGTTGTTAAATAAATCCGAATTTTTTACAAAAAAATGGGTGCAGAACTGAAAATTAATATTTAAACATATAATACTATAAGATTGAGGGTTGATAATGCTAAAATACATTTTATCAAACTGGAATCAAAAAAATGAATGGGATTTTCACGGTAATATGATGTAAATAATGTATGTATATTCTGTGGTAATGATAAGATAATTAATTAATCCGGAAATACTGCATCCAGAAAGGTTCGCTTCAGTGCGGATTTGCGGAAAATAATTTTAATTTAATGTATCACGGAATAAAACATCTCATTCCGTCTTCTTCGAATAATGCCTCCCGTTAAACCAGTACTCATTATAATAGGTATATCCTTTTTCCTGGTGTACTTTATATTCATATATGATCTCCTGGCTATTATTCATTCTAACGATGATCTGGCCTGCTTCTTTGGTTCCCCGCACTGTCCATCTGCCCTGCCCGCTGTCCTGGTTGGCTGCTGACCAGTTTCCTGAACCATCGTCAAAATTACCAGAATATGCTGCTTCATATTGTTCGGAATAGGACCCATCGGAGCAGAAACACATCCAGGTTGAGGTGCTGGTTGTAAAACTTGCCCAGTTTCCTGCAAAATGCTGTATCAGACCGGCTACTTCCACCTTGAAAAACTGCATGTTTCGGGCAATATTTTCAGTGACTGTAATCAGCTCATTTCCAAGCTTATCGGGAGTACTTACCGCAATCAGGTAAGCACCTCCACCAAAAGGGGAAAGGATCCCCATTCCTTTTGCCTTAACCTGAGTCCCGTCCATTATCCCGGTATAATCGCCGGATATAACATTCTGGCTCACCTGGTTCAGTCCCCCGCTCAACGTAAGATAGTTGCCTTCTTCCTGTATACCCTGGTATAATTCCTGTTGCATCTGCTGCATGTTTTCGGCCATATGGGGCAGTACCAGGATCATACCGGCGATGGTAGTATGCCCGAGGATTGCAGCCTCAGCAGATTTCTGGTGTACCCACCCTGCCGGAGGCACAAACTTGAATCCCCATGAGGGATCCCCCACTTCATTTATGCCAATTGTTGAGGATCCGGCCTCCTGTCCTGTATTACCCTGCTGGCTCCATCCCTCCTGCCCCTGGTTATAGTTTTGTTGATTAAGATTTTGCTGGTTGTAATTCTGTTGATTATTATATTGTTGATTATCAGGTTGCTGATTCGTCTGCTGATTATTTCCAAACAATTTACCGGTGATGTTACCGGTTTGTCCCTTTGTGCCAGCCTGTTCTGATTGTTTCGTGAAAAGGAGGTATTGAGCCTGGTCATAGTCTGGCATGTTAAACTCATCTGGGTCAATCAACCCCAGTGTCAGGTCACTACCTGCCAGAAAAACTTCAAAAAAAACTGAAGAACCTCCTCCGGTACATATCCCGGCACCGGCACCTTCCATAACTTCCCCTTCAAGCTGGAAACTTGCTCCTGAATTGGAAGAAAGTGTACCGGTTATCATATTCCCTGTCTGGGTAAGTACAAGCGTAAGTGTTGCCTGTTCTGCTGTCATCGTATATGTTCCCGACAGGCTCTGCTGGGCAGTAGCAGAAGATAAGATAACAACGGTCAGTATGCCGGTGATGACCAGTTTGTATAAATATTTACTTTTCATAGCCAGTTGGTTTAAGGGAAATATGAGTGGAGAAAAGTACAAAAATAATTCGGATTGCGGATTGTGGATCTATTTCTTATTTTGTTACTCTTTTCTCGGTTTTATTTACTCCCTACCCACAAGGCGGCCCCACTACCCGCTCATTGACAATTTCTTTCACTTCGTTTCAGAAATTGTCCGAATTTCGATATTCATTATTTCGAGTTTGGATCGGATTTTGTACCTTTGCACCGCGTTGCATGGAGCAGGGAGCAGGGAGCAGGGAGCAGGGAGCAGGGAGCAGGGAGCAGGGAGCAGGGAGCAGGGTGCATGGTGCAGGGAGAGTGAAAGTAAGATTTTTTACTTTTTACTTTCTGCGATGAGGGGCTGAATGGTTTTGACAGCAGGTTAAATGGGTATGCAAGCATGCCGAGCGTAGTGATTTAGCTCGTAAATCTCAGGTCACAAACAATAACTGGCGAAACAAATTACGCTCTCGCTGCTTAATTCGTCAGACGAATGAAAGCTTAATCCCCGGCCCTAGGCTGGCCGGGGACGGGATATCCCGCAGGGTTTTCCTCCCGATTGGGTCCTGCATACGGGGTACCGTTCAAACCGGGATAACCTGAAGCCCTGTCCCGGGGCCATGGCGAAATCTCAGGGGACTAAGGATTAAATAGGCTGCCTGTTGCCGGTTTAATCCCGACAACCAACAACAGGATAAGCATGTAGAAACCGTACTGGTTTCCTGTTTGGACGGCGGTTCGAATCCGCCCAGCTCCACGATCAAGCAGAAAACAAACACCCCCATAAGGGGGTTTTTGTTTTTGAGGAAACCGTTGAAAGCTTGCTTTCAAAAGGTTGACGAAAAAACAAAAAAACCTTGCGAAGCAAGGTGTTTGTTTTCTATTTGCAGGACTAGAGTGACAGGATCAGCGAGCTCAGTTCCAATATTCTTGGGACTGAGCGAGTTAATCCCCGCAGCTCCACAAAGCCCGGCAGGCGGTCGTCTGCCGGGCTTTGTGGTTCCCGGTTCCTAGTTCTCGGTTCCAGGTTAGTGTATGGAATAGGGCGGGCGTATTTTATAAACCTGCATTTGGAAGAATACTTTACAGGGTGAGTACCAGTTACCCGGAGAGTATTCTCAATATCTTCCCTAAGGAATATTTTTTAATTTGAATCTGTATCCTATCCCCAATCTCACCCGATTACGCGCAAAATCCCATTTGGCAAGTAAAACGATTTTTTTGTATGAATAAAATATCCCCATATCAAAGCCATAATCGACCTTAAGCGATGAGGCATCAAAATAGATGTAATACCCCCCTTCCTCATAATAGTGAAGTTTCCTGAAATCGGGTCCATAATAGAGTTTGAAACCGGCAATCAGCCCAACCGATTGATTTTCAAATCTGAACAAATAACCGGAAAGGCCAATATTTGCATTATAAAAGTTAAAGGAAGGATTATGTGTAATATTAGATACCTTAGAATGGTCCGGGTTCTGAATGTAGGCGCTGATACCTGCATTTACTCCAATGTGTGGATGAAAGAGATAACAGGCTTCAATTCCCGGACTGAAAATATATCTTGACTGTGAGTAGGTCAGCCACCAGAGCGGTTCACCTGCTTTCACGCAGTTTGTGATGAACAGAACAAGAATGATCAAGATTAGCCTAATACTTCTCATATAACTCATAGATGATTTCCTTCATTATTTTATTCCTCTCACGATTCACTGACACGATCTTATCTACGGCAGATTCCCATTGCCATTGAGGCAACGTATGCCATTTATCCTGATGCCTCGGGTATTCTTTCAGAAGTTCTTTCTTCATACCCATCACGATCGTTTCCACCCTATCCGGATCGAAGACCGTTTCCAGGAAGAATATATATCTTGAAAGAAATTCCTGAACGAAATCATCATTCAGGATCAGGTTATTGAATATAAAAAAACCGGGACATTTTCCATGATCATAAGGTTCTCCATACAGGTCCCCGATCCAGACATCTTTGACATACCTGGGATTGAAAGCCACATCATGATCGAATGCAATCCATCTCCATTTATTCATTCCATCCTCCCTGTTTTCCCTCCACCATTTACAGTTTGTTACCGGCCAGTCTTTATTACCAACATATGTTTCAATAATCATGTAGTCGATAAAATTCCCAATATCTATCCTATCGGATATGGTCAGGTAGTTTTCCGTAATTGACAGATCGTTGTTTTCAATATACCCTATCACATCCTGAAGAAAAGCATCACAAGAACCATCTTCCACTTCAGGCGAAAATGGGGATCCTTCAAGTAAATCAACCAGGTCATCATCCACATTGTAATGATATTTAAAATGATGCGGACAGATCATCTCTCTAATATTGTGTATACCCCAGTATTCCCCGTTCAGATAAAGAACACACGGAGCATAAGCCTGATAATCCACACGTGCATAATCTTTAAAAATCTGAATAACAGCCGGATCTTTTATCTGGGTCAAGCCAAAATCATTGCCGGAATTTCTTAAAAGAAGCCTTTTAAACTGCGTTGTCCCTGATCCGGGAAAGAGGGGATATACAAGTGAACTGTTTCCATATTCATTTCTCCAGTACAATCCAATAGATTTCATAGCCTTCTCGCGGCTGCATTTACCTTTAATCCTGAAACCGACCCTTTCCTCGAAGACGGGTGATGATCCCCCTGCCGGCGTATACCGGATAATTGCAGGATATTCCCATTGCTGATTATAATTAGCAGCTATCGGACAGCTACAACCTTTTGCTAAACCATTAGTACCAATGATATAAAGCCCGGAATCTGGTGACCAGAGGTATTTTTCAGGGATATCGATTTCAAAGATCGGGAGATTATGTTCATCCCTTCTAACCAGGTCATCCTCTTCACAGGAATTGCAGAGTATTATCATGATGCCCGGGAATAAAAAAATTGCCGATCGAATAAAACTTCCCATATAATTAAAATTAAGATAAAATCCAGAATGTACCAAAGTGTATGGCGCCATTTTGCTTATTGGGGAGAATCCGTTAAAGGCCTCCCTTGCCGGATAACTGACAGTCACCCGGTGAGGGTATCCGACAGGTATATTTTTGAAGAAAGCAGGGTTGAAGATTAAAAAACCGGGAATAATATATGCCCCGGTTCTGTTTTTTTACCTCACGGCCAGAACTATAATCGATTTGGACGGGATAGTCAGTTCCAGGATATTATCTTTCAATCGCATTTTTGTGAATTCTGCTATCCTCACATTATCCGGGGCATCAAATGTATTATGCGTATTCAGTGCCGGTGCGGTTAATATTTTCCCCTTCACATCACTGGTTGTGACTCCCCTGAGTTCACATTGAAGATCGATAGCTCTGTCCGGATGGATATTGACTATACTGATGTGAATGGTTCCGTCGCCCGATTTTGACACAGATACATTCAGAACAGGAAGCTGTTCACCGTTTAATTCATAATTTTCTGTTTCCAGTACAGATGGTAAATAAACCGCTTCCTGATGTACTTTATACAGGTCAAATACATGATAGGTTGGTGTCAGGATCATTTTTTCCTCATCAGTCAGTATCAGGGCTTGTAACACATTAACTAACTGGGCAATATTGGCCATTTTAACCCTGTCGGCATATTTGTTGAAAGTGTTCAGGGTAATCCCTGCCACAAAAGCATCGCGCAGAGTGTTCTGCTGGTAAAGAAATCCCGGGTTTGTTCCCGGTTCAACATCATACCATGTCCCCCATTCATCAACCATGAGTCCTATTCTTTTCCCCGGATCATAGTGGTCCATAATACTGGTATGATGCTGCAGGATCGATTCGATACGCAAACATCTCTGCAGTGTGGCAAAATATTCTTCTGTTGTAAATTCCGTTGCGGATCCTTTACTGCCGGACCAACCCTTTACAGTATAATGGTGCAGGGATAATCCATGCATCCTGTTACCTATATTTTCCATGAGGACTTTTGTCCAGTTCACATCACTCCCTGAAGAGCCAGCAGCGATTTTGTACAGCCTGTTTGATCCATAATTACGGCAATATGTGGCATACTGACGGTACAGGTCGGAATAATATTCAGGCCGCATATTGCCTCCGCAACCCCAGGGTTCATTTCCAATACCTACATACTTAACATTCCATGGAGCCTCATGGCCGTTTTCCCGGCGCAGGTTGGCCATAGGACTATCACCGTCCGAATTTACATACTCAATCCACTGCGACATTTCTTCAACGGTGCCACTTCCCAGGTTGAGGCTCAGATAGGGCTCTGCACCGATCAGTTCACAAAAATGCAGGAATTCATGTGTTCCGAAACTGTTATCTTCGACAACACCTCCCCAGTGTGTATTAATTATCTTAGGACGGCTTTCACGTGGACCTATACCATCCTTCCAGTGGTATTCATCGGCAAAACAACCTCCCGGCCACCGGAGATTGGGTATTTGTATCTTCCTCAGTGCCTCAATAACATCATTGCGTATCCCATCAGTATTCGGTATATTGCTGTCTTCACCGACCCAGATACCACCATAAATGCACTGGCCCAGGTGCTCGCTGAAATGACCGTAAATATGTTTGCTGATCACAATCTGGCCCTGATCAGCATTGATAATAAGCTTATTCTTGCCTGGCTCCTGGGAGAATGCAACAAATGATGTTGCACATAAAAATCCGAGGGTGATAATAATTTTTTTCATGCTTGAAGAAGTTAATCCTATTAAGTAAAAATAAAATAAAAATAAGCTTTGTCCAATAACTCTGATACATGTTTGGAAAAGGGAGATATTGGAATGTTGGGATAATAGTTTATTGGTTTAGTGGTACTCAGACGACACATTAACCTTAAGAATATTCACACTGCAGAGATACCAGGATTAATTGTTCAATCTATATCCGAAAAGTATGGGTATATTTCAATAATATAGTGCGGTTAAAAAATGGTGGCCACTCCGGATCATATACCCGATCCAGTATACCCCTGTATTCATTGTATACAATGTAAAAATCGTTTCCTTCCCTGGGATTATATCTTATCCTGAAATTTGCTATAAAAGCATCTACAGCATTATTAAATTGTGCAAATATGCTTGCTGATAATTTGGTGCTGTACATGTACAGAAAATTGACTCTTGTGATATGGTTTCGTAATTTCAGGTCTCTGTCCGGGAAATCGACCGTATTAAACTCGTATGAACCAGACAGCTGTATACTTTCAGAAATATTGAAAATCGGGCTTGCTTCGACAGATATTCTTTTCCCATCATAAAACTGTCCGCCTTCAAACCGGATCATTGAAGAAATTGGTTTTGACTGGGGTGTAAAGAACCTCCCCTGAACACCCATGAATGTATATTCCCCTGTAAGGACTTCCACGTCATCAGAAAGGGGAAAATTTTCCTGAACACCCTCTTTCATATACTGAAATTCGATGAAGGATCCGAATCCCCGTTTGGTCATAAAATTCCAGCCGGGGGAGATTTCCATCGTTTCCAGTCCCCCGTCAGATACCCTGTTCTGCCTTCTGAACTGCATCATAGCCCTGTAGTTAAAGAATTTTGATGTCTCATCGGGAATCCAGCCATACTGGAACCTGGCATTCATTCCCTGGATGCCACCGCGCATGAGGAATCCTATTCCCGGATTAAATTCCTGGCCGCAATAGCTGTATGATAAATCGTAGGCAAAACCCTTATCTGACCGTCTTTCCCAGGTGATACCTGCAAAAGTTGGATCAGTGGAAAGGGGTACATTAGCTGTAGCTGTCTCATATGTTTGCGCTAACCTGACATCCACATAATCATCCCCGAATATGCGAAAAATTCCATCCATACCGTAGCCTACATTGTAACTACCATCCATTCCAAGCCTGGAAGTAAAGATACCCCCCACATAGGAATTAGGATTGATCACCTGCCTGCGTAATCTGGCAATACCGAAATTTTCAGAAGGATAATCCTTATATTTCTCTGTCTGCATATCCATCACCCCGATATCCCACTTGCCAGCCCGGCCAACCAGGCGCGCACCCCCGTAAATCCTTACCTGCTCCTCCTCCACAATCCCAATACTCCGGCTATAGAACAGGTTAGATGGCCCGCCAAGACTAAAATTGAAAATGCCTGACCTTTCCTGGAAAAACAGTCTTTTTTCCGGGAAAAACAGATCATATCTGGTTAAATTAATCTGCTGATCATCGGCTTCAACCTGGGCAAAGTCAGTATTTGCAGTCAGGTCAAGGGTCATGTTACTGGTAAGACTGTATTTCACATCCAATCCTGCATCAATTTCAGGTTTATCCTCCTTTACATATTGCGTCTCTTCCTCATTAAGATTATAATTACGTAAAAATCCACCAATAACATAAGGTGAAATATAAACCGGTTTAACCGGAACAATATCTTCGAACTCAATTGTTTGTGCAAGAGAAGGTTTCATGGTGGCAGAAAATCCATATTTCGGGTCAATGGCCGGATAGGTATCCGTTTCATTGTTGTAACTAATCCTGCGGTTTATAATCATCCCCATCCTGATTATTCCATTTACATTTTGAAACCTTAAGCTGGAAAAAGGAATCCTCATTTCTACATACCATCCCCGGTCATCCCTGGTTGTTTCAACATCCCAGAAAGTATTCCAGCTCATGTTCATCATCCCACCCCTGCCACCACCGCCTGGGCCACCGGCAGCATCATTGGAAATGGTATAGTCAGTTCTGGAACCGGTAGGGGTGGTATAAAAAACAAGTGCATTCTCATTATCATCATATGTGTCAAGGATGACACCAAATGCATCAGAATTTCTGGATTGTTCATCCCTTTTCTTGCTTGTGGAAACAATATGGGAGGGATCCCTTGAATATAATCTTGCCCCGATCCATAAATAATCCTTATCATAACAAATCATCACCTCACTTTTTTCTGATGGTTCAAATCCGAAATTAGGGGAATACATAATCATGGGAAACAGGGTTGCATTATCCCATACCTGCTCAAAAGGGCTGCCATCAAAATCAACAGGTTCCGATATCCGGCTTATGCTTACAGTTTCCTGACCAATAATGTTATGGGGGATGAAGAAAATAAGTAAAAAAAGGATTAATCCCGGGTAGCAAATTCTCATAGCAATGCTTATTTGAAATTTATTTTATGATCATGTATAACCATGCAGTCATTGTATTTAATTATTCATTCATGATGTGATTTATTTCCATGAAGATATTATTCAATAATATAGGGATATAATCCTTCCATCCATTATTCATGGTTAAAGTATATTTAGATGATTTTTATTACCGATGGTTTAAAAGGTATTATTGATAATTTTTAAATTCTGCGCAAAATAATATAGTTTTATCTAAATATTTGTAAAAAATTTCATAATAATTAATAAGTTGCAGGTAGCTTTGTACAGGTTATCGGTGATAGGAAAAAGGCTAAGGCTCGCTCTGTTCACCCTGTGAAATAATTTTGCTTGCAAAATTGCTTAGCATTCCGCAGGGCAAGGCTAAGGCTATGAAAGAGAGGATACCAGATCGAGGAGTGACAATACTTTATTTAAAAATAATGATAATGAAAACAACATCCCTAATTTTCTTACTTCTCTGTTTACAGCTTATTTCAAAAGCTCAGGATAACTATGTTCCCGCACCTGAAAACCTGAAAGCCAGGGAATGGTTCCAGGATGCCAAATATGGCATGTTCATACACTGGGGTATTTACAGTACTATGGCTGGTGGGGGTGACTATGGCATTGCGGAGTGGATTATGGAAAGTAAACGGATCCCCATCAAACAGTATGAGAATCTTGCTAACTTTTTTAATCCGGTCAGCTTCGATCCCGCCGAATGGGTATCAACTGCAAAAGCAGCAGGAATGAAATATATTACCATCACGAGTAAACACCATGATGGTTTTGCAATGTTTGACTCCAGGGTAAGTGACTGGGATATCGTGGACCGGTCTCCATACGGTAAAGACGTACTCAAAATGCTGAAAGAAGAGTGCGACAGGCAGGGTATTAAACTTTTCTTTTATCATTCCCAGCTCGACTGGCACCATCCCGATTACTATCCCCGCGGAAGAACAGGACAGGGTTATACCGGAAGGCCTGATAACGGTGACTGGGATAAATATATCGACTACATGAATGCCCAATTAGCCGAGCTCCTCACCAATTATGGTGATATTGGTGGTATCTGGTTCGATGGCATGTGGGATCAGTGGGGTGCCGACTGGCAGCTGGATAAGACCTACGCTATGATCCATCAACTTCAACCGGCTGCATTAATTGGCAGTAACCACCACCAAACTCCCTTTCCTGGTGAAGATTTCATGATGTTTGAGCGGGATCTTCCCGGAGAAAATACCATGGGTTTTAACCAGACATCCATAGAAGTAGATGTTCCCCTGGAAATGTGTGAGACCATGAACAACTCATGGGGGTACAATATCAAGGACAGGAACTTTAAATCAAGCAAACAGCTGATTCAAACGATGATCAGGGCCGCGGGATATGGTGCCAACTTCCTGCTCAATAATGGCCCCATGCCGAATGGTAAACTCCAGAAAGAAAATATAGATACGCTCTTGGTCATAGGTAAATGGCTTGAAAAATACGGGGAATCCTATTACGGAACACGAAAAGGCCCCGTCCCTCCGCGTGAATGGGGGGCCACTACTCAAAAAGGTAACATAGTATACGTGCATATACTCGATCTGGAAGATGAATCTGTTTTCCTTCCCGGGTTCACAGAAAAAATATTCTCTGTTAAACTGTTTGATGATCAATCGGCTCTGAAGTATACACAGAACAATATGGGGACAATCATCCGTGTTCCATATGGCAAAAGAAATAATATTGATACCATTATTGAGATAGAGCTAAAATAGCCCGTTATAGTTCAGAATAAGGGTAATAAATTTTACATCAACATACTGAATGCATAATTCAAGGACTCACTCCCCTGTCTGCAATGCCGTTTCGGCAGCCAGGCAGTCCTCCCTTTCTCACGAGAGAGGAGGTTAGGGGGTGAGTACTAAAATATCCACATGAAAATTAAATACATTCTGTGTTCATATCTCATTGGATTCACGCTATTCTCCTGCCAGGATGATACTCCCGAATCCAAATTTGATCCTTTCATCTGGAATGCCTCCACACCCGCATCACAGGGCATCAACTCGCAGATCCTCGATTCCGCCCTTATTGTAGCGGAACAGATGGGATATGTTGACGGCTTGCTGGTCCTCAGGAATGGATATCTGGTTGCAGAACGGTATTATAACGGCTATTCAACATATGCATCACATAATATTATGTCGGTCTCAAAGAGTTTTCTTTCTGCCATAACAGGTATTGCCATTCAGAAAGGTTATTTCACCCTGGATGATAAGGTCATGGATTATTTCCCCGAATATGTTTACGATACGATGGATATCAGAAAATACGATATCACCATCAGGCACCTGATGACCATGAGGATGGGGATTGACAATGAAGAAAACAACCTGTTTGATGTTCTTGCCACTGACAACTGGATTAAGACAACCATTGAACTCCCATTATTATCTGCACCGGGTGAGAGGTTTAGATACAGCAGCCTCCAGACACATCTTCTTTCAGCCATTTTAGAGAAAACCAGCGGCATGTCCACCTACGACCTGACAAAGAAATACCTGCTGGATCCAATGGGTATTGATATTGAACACTGGAGCCAGGATCCACAGGGTTATTATTTCGGGGGCAGTGAAATGTTCTTTGAACCACATGAGATGGCCGTACTTGGTTATATGTACCTGAATGGTGGGATCCTGAGAGGTGAACAGATCGTGCCCTCCGACTGGGTTACAACATCACTCTCCGGCACATGGGCGAAGAACAGCCCTGAATGGGGTGTGTTAAGGGATTACAACTACGGACTTCTATGGTGGCTGGGCAAAATCAACGATTACCAAATGTTCTGGGCCCTCGGCCACGGAGGCCAGATGATCCTCACATTCCCTGATCTGAACCTGATCGTTATTACTACAGCTGACTGGGATGTGCCCTGGGAAGAAGAGCAGACCAGGCCAATCCTGGAACTGGTGTCGAAATATATCCTGCCGGCGGTCAGTTAGGTAAGGATAGTCATTCGGTAGTCGTTCGGTAGTCATTCGGTAATTATTCGGTAGTCATTCGGTTGTCATTAAGTTGTCATTAAATACATTATAAGTGTTTTTAGAATCAAGGTCATCCTGAAGGAGCGAAACGACTGAGGGACCTCCCCGGATTTATTAAACTTGTTTGCCATAACTCCTATCTATTTCTCTCCGGCGGATTCGGGATGACTTGTTTCCCCCAACGAGCTTGCCAGTTTCATACTTAAAACAATAATTATTATTTTTAGTATCTGTTATCAAATAACCTGAGCATTATGGCAAAACACATAGGCATACTCACCTCCGGGGGTGATTGTCCGGGTCTGAATCCTGCTATCCGGGGGATCGGAAAAACCGCGCTTTCACAACACAATATGCAGATTATCGGATTCAGGGATGGTTTCCGCGGGCTGATGGAAAACAGGTTTATCCGGTTAGATAATAGCCAGTTATCGGGGATCCTGACCCTGGGGGGTACCATTCTGGGTACGAGCCGGGATAAACCGCATAAGATGTCTATGGGAGGCAATCTTGTCGATATGACCGATGTAATTGTTGAAAATTATGAAAAACATCATCTTGATGTTCTTGTATGCCTTGGCGGTGGAGGAACGCAGAAGAATGCCTTCAGGCTTCACCAGAAAGGATTAAATGTTATCACACTTCCAAAAACAATCGATAATGATGTCCCCTATACGGATGTTACATTTGGATTTGATACAGCCCTCCACGTAGCAGTGGAGGCTATCGACCGGTTACATAGTACGGCACACAGCCATCACCGGATCATCGTTGTGGAGATCATGGGTCATAAAGCAGGATGGCTTGCCCTGGGCGCTGGAGTTGCAGGTGGTGCCGATGTAATCCTTATCCCGGAAATTTCCTACGATATCAAAAAGGTCGCCGAGTCTATCCTCACCCGCAGCCGGCAGGGAAAAAGGTTCAGCATTGTGGCCGTAGCCGAAGGTGCTATGTCAAAAACCTATGCTAAAAAACTGAAGGACATTGAAAAGAAGCTGGACCATGAAAAAAATAAAGAGAAGAGGTATGAATTAAAAAAGAGGTTCAGTGAGCTGGAATCACAACATGCTGGTCATACCCTCCTGCTCTCTGAGGAACTTGAAGAACTTACCGGTCTGGAATCAAGAGTCACTATCCTGGGGCACCTCCAGCGTGGCGGAACGCCCTCAGCGACAGACCGCCTCCTGGCAACCCGCCTGGGGACAGCATGTGTCGATTATATCACAAAGGGAAAGTATGGGATTCTTGTTGCTGCACGAGGCGAACAAACTGAACCTGTCCCCCTTGAAAAAGTCGTCAATAAAATCAAACTTGTGCCACCCGATCATCCATGGGTGATCAGTGCAAGAAAAGTGGGTACATGTATGGGGGACTAAATGATTTGGATAATCCTGATCTTCATAACAAAACACTCAAATAAACATATCATTATTACAGAAAACAGAATAGAAAAATGAACAAAAGTCAGTATCTTCAAAAAAATTTCAATATTCAGTAAATTCCCCATCCTCAAAATTGAAAAAGTAATCAGGATTTCAAAGACGAATATCATGATAAGTAATTACATCAAAATTGTAATCCGTAATTTTTCACGGCAGAAATTCCATTCGTTAATTAATATCACAGGTCTTACTGTCGGATTAACCACAGCCCTTCTGATCATCCTGTTCATCGTTGATGAATTCAGCTATGATTCATTTCATAAACATGCTGATGACATATACCGGGTACACCTGAATGCCCGCATATCAGGACAGGAAATGAATTCATGCTTCACTTCCGCACCCCTTGCCGGAGGATTCGTACGTGAAATTCCGGAAATTGAAGATGCCTGTCGCATTGCAGTATGGAGTGATATAGGTGTTCAGTATGAGGACAGGGCATATACTGAAAATAAAATCTTGCTTGCCGATTCCAATTATTTTGATTTTTTCAGCTTCAGGCTCATCCAGGGTGATCCAAAAAAAGTATTGAAAGAACCGAATACGGTAATCCTTACAGAATCGGCAGCCAACAAGTATTTTGGGTATAAGGGGCAAGGTGATAATACGCCGATTGGAAGAATGTTATACATAGGAACGGAAAAAGATCTGTATACTGTAACCGGAATAACTGAAGATCCTCCGTCTAATTCCCATTTTCACTACAGCATAATATTATCCATGGAATCATGGGAATACAGCAGAAGTCCTGTATGGCCCAGTAACCAGCTTAATACATACGTAATGTTAAGTGAACAATCAGACTGGCAGGCTGTACAGGAAAAGTTCCCTGATCTTGTAAAAAAATACATAGGCCCCCTTGTCTCCCAGATTCTCGGTATATCATTTGAAGAATTTCTTGAACAGGGTGGTGGTTATGGATATTATCTTCAGCCATTACTGGATATTCATTTAAACCCGAAGACAACCCAGGAACTCGAACCGGCCGGTAACATCAAGACAATTTATATACTGGCTTCGATTGTCATATTAATTATCGTCATTGCCTGTATTAATTTTATGAATCTTTCAACAGCCACTTTCACCAGAAGGGCAAAGGAGGTGGGTGTCAGAAAAACGATTGGGGCGGCGAACCAGAAACTGGTCTTTCAATTCCTGAGTGAAGCAGTATTTCTGACAGTGGTTTCAATGATCCTCGCTATCATCATTACAACGGTTATCCTGCCTCAGTTTAATTTCCTGTCGGGCAAACAATTATCAGCCGGCATTCTGTACACTCTTCCTTACCTGGCCGGAATGCTTTTACTGACTATCGTGGTTGGTTTATTATCCGGAAGTTATCCAGCCTTTTACCTTACATCCTTTAAACCAATTGAAGTTATGAGGGGCCAGATTAAGGCAGGGATAAAAAGTGGTAATACCAGGAGTATCCTGGTTGTGTTCCAGTTTATCATTTCAATTGTGTTGATCATTTGCTCGCTGCTCATTTATAATCAGCTTAACTTCATTAAGAACACAGACCTCGGATTCAATAAAGAAAATTTACTGGTGATTAATAATGCAAATACGCTGGGTACAGATAAAATGGCTTTCAAGGAGGATATATTACAAATGCCAGATATCGTAAGTGCCAGCTTTACTAACCTTGCACCACCAGGAGGCGATTATTCTGATATTTTTATACCTAAAGGAGGAGATAACCAGGAGCATGGATTTAATTATCTCATTGTCGATGAAGACTTCCTGGAAACCATGGAATTAACATTGACAGACGGAAGATTTTTCTCACACGATTTCCCCACTGATTCATCCGCTGTCATCATCAATGAATCAACCGCCAGGCTCGTTGGATGGAACCAGCCGGTAGGGGAACAGCTCCAGACTTTATGGGGAGAAGAGAACGAAGATGTGAGACAGGTAATTGGTGTGGTAAAAGATTTTAATTTCCAGTCGTTGAAAAAGGAAATTACTTCCCTGGTAATATTTTCAGGATCAGAGGGAAATTTCCTGATCGTTCGTTTAACACCCGGTGAATTTAATCAAAAAATCAACCTCCTGGAAACCAGGTGGAAATCATTTGCGCACAGTGCTCCGTTCGATTATTCCTTTATCGAAGATGATTTTAATGCACATTTCGGAAGGGAAGAACAACTTGGTAAGATATTCCTGGTATTCACCTGCCTGGCTATATTTATTGCCTGCCTGGGATTATTCGGCCTTGCCACGTTCACATCGGAGCAGAGAACAAAAGAGATCGGTATCCGCAAGACACAGGGTGCTTCCTCAAATGCTATCATTAAGCTGTTGTCAAAAGAGTATCTTAAACTGGTGAGTGTAGCATTCATTGTATCCGTACCTATCTCCTACTATATGATATCATGGTGGCTGAAAAACTTCGCCTATAAAACCAATATTGGAATACTCAGCTTTTTAATTGGTGGATTGGCTGCGGTGATTATTACCCTCTTAACTATCAGCTATCAGTCCGTTAAGGCAGCCTCGAAAAATCCGGTGGAATCGTTACGGTATGAATAATCCACGGTAATAATTTATTTCACCCCACCCCTAAATCCTCTCCCCTATTAGGGAGAGGACTTACCCCCTTCCCACTTCAGGAGAAGGGAGCAGGGGGATGAAGTGAAGTTATTAAATACACTTTATACCGGGACATTCAATCCGCTTACAATGATAGATATGCAGAATTTTATTTTATCGAGATCTCCAGTATCCTGATCTGAGGATTTAAATATTGCCCGTCGGCCGGTTGACGTTGGATTTCCCGCACAACATCCATCCCTTTGATAACTTTACCAAAAGCTGCAAAGCCCTGTCCGTCAGGATTTCTCCTTCCACCAAAATCTAACTCTGGCTGGTCTCCAATACAGATAAAGAACTCACTGGTAGCAGTCCCGGGATGCCACCTGGCCATCGAAATTCCACCATCCAGATGAAGAATCCCCGTTTCCGCTGTGGATTCATGGTCAATGGGTGGCAACATGGCAGGGTGGTTTTCTTCATACAATCCCCCCTGGATAACTTCAATCCTGATACTGTCATCCGGCTGGTTATCCATCCTGACAACCCTGTAAAAAACAGCTCCTTCATATCTGTTTTCTTCAACATACCTGAGAAAATTTGAACCTGTGACGGGAGCTTTTTTAATAAATACTTCAACAGCAATATCTCCCAGTTCAGTTTTAATGAGCACGATGGGATTGGGATCACTACAACCTGCGATAATAGTCAGGATAAGTAAAAACATGAAATGTCTCATTTGGTTTTAATTACAGGTTTACCAGATATATTCGAGAATACAAAAATATATTAATCTTTAACCTGTTGTGCGACTAAAATGTTTTAGCTGGAAAACCGGGGAACAAGAACCGGGAATCCCGATGACTTTTCTCCTGATTTTCTTATTGCATCCTGAGTTTATCAGGTGTGAAAGTAATGCAATATTTCACTTATTAACATTTGTTAAATAATAAGATATTGTATTCTTAACCGTTTATTATTTTAAAAATCTTATTTTTAGAGATACGTTTTTTGTATAAAATGAGAATAAGACTTTTATTCATTACCTGCTTTCTATTTCTTTCAGCCGACATCATAGAAACAGGCCCTAATATACGCTTCCAGAGGATCACCATCAATGATGGTCTTTCACTCAGCTCAGTATACTGTATCTTCCAGGACAGTAAAGGTTTTATGTGGTTTGGAACAGAAGATGGCCTGAATAAATATGACGGAATGAATTTCAAAGTATACAGGCCTGATCCCTCCAGAAAAAATTGTATATCCTACAGATGGGTTGAACACATTCTCGAAGATCAGAATGGTATACTTTGGTTTGGATCCCGCGGCGGGCTGACAGCTTTTAATCCAAGGATGGAGCTTTTTGTACAATTCATTCATGATCAGGATGTTAAGAATAGTATTTCGAACGACACAATTACTAAATTGCTCCTCGATAATCATGATTATCTGTGGGTCGGTACCTTTCACGGCCTCAACCGTATAAATATTATCACAAAACAACTTGACAGGATTGAACTGCCATTGGAAACCGGTTCCTCACAAAGGATTAATGACTTATATTTTGATCTGGAAGATAATCTCTGGATAGCTGCCAGCAATGGATTGTTTCTCTTTAACAGGCAAAACCAATCGATTACCAGGACTGACCTTAAACCGGAAAGCAGGGAGGTGGAAAATATTCTTTCTGTTGCATCCATTCAGAATGAATTATGGATTGGGACAGAAGGTGGCTTGATTAAATATACATTGAATGATAATGAGGTATTACTCTTTACTTTACCTGCCTCGGTAACAGGAGTTGCTCGTGACCATTCGATCGAAAAAGTTTTTCCCGACAACGATAACAACCTGTGGATTGTTACCTCTGTGGGTTTACTGAGATTTAACCGGACAGACCATACATTCATACACATCGTCAGATCACTGGACACGTCCCACAGCCTTTCTGTTATTACCGTCAAACCAATTTATGAAGATACCTATGGGCGTATATGGTTTGGCACTTTCGGCTCCGGGCTTTACCGAATTGATCCATCATCGGGGAACATCATTCATTACCGGCATAATCCTGCAGATCCTATAAGCCTGTCTGAAAATGCAATCAACTGTATCTATGAAGACCGTTCAGGCAGGTTATGGTTTGGCACCTTTGGAGCAGGGATCAGTATCTACGATCCCCGGTCAAACAGGTTTGGCCTTGTTCGACATGACCCACTTGATCAGAACAGCCTGTCGAGCAACTTTGTCTGGTCAGTTTTTGAGAGTCGTAATGGTGATCTCTGGATCGGGACAAATGACAGGGGCATGAATGTATATTCTCCTGAAAGCAACACTTTTACATTTTTTGACCACCGTGATTCCGATCCTCATTCGCTGGCATATTCCTCTGTCAGAAAAATATTTGAAGACCGTCAGGGTACTGTGTGGATCGGTACAGATGGAGGAGGCCTCGATAAATTTGACAGAAAAAACCATCAGTTTATCCATTTCAGATCTGTACCCGGGAATCCATCAACCATCTCGAACAATTCGGTACGTGCTATATACGAGGACAAGTCAGGTGTTTTATGGATAGGCACAAGGGATGGCCTGAATAAATTCATCCCTGAAACACAGACATTCAAACGCTATCAACATTCCGATGAAGATCCCACCAGCATATCAAGTAACTTTATCTATTCCTCCATACACCAGGATAGGAAAGGATTTCTATGGTTTGGAACCTATGGAGGAGGTTTGAACAGGATGGATATAGATCAGGAGACATGTACTCATTACCTGAACGATCCTGATAATCCCGAAAGTATATCAGATAATGTGGTCTTTTCAATATATGAACACACCGATGGTACTTTCTGGATAGGCACCAATAATGGATTGGATCATTTTGATCCTGAGACAGGAAAATTCAAACGGTTTGGTCTGAACGAGGGCCTGCCAAATGAGGTGGTATATGGTATCCTTCCCGATGACCAGAACAATATCTGGCTGAGCACGAACCTTGGAATCTCAAGATTCAGCCTTACCGATCATTCAACAAAAAACTTTGACGTTAATGACGGACTACAGAGTAATGAATTCAATGGTGGTGCATATCATAAAGGATTCAGCGGGAAACTGTATTTCGGGGGTGTATACGGTCTGAATATTATCGAACCGGATCAGCTCAAGCCTGTGGAGGATATCTCACAAGTTATCATTACCAAACTTGAGGTACTGGGCAGGGAGTTACCAATTTTACCTCCCTCAGGTATTCAGCAAAGAGATGTCACAACGAATAAAGTCATAGAATGGGAGGGTAATCTTTATCTTACAAATAACATCTCCTTTCTCAGTGAAATTGTTCTCGATTACAAATACAGGTTTCTCTCTATTGAGTTTTCAGCACTTAATAATCCCATATCTGAAAAGACCAGTTATGCTTATCTGATGGAAAACCTTGAGGACGAATGGAATTATTCTGGGGAGAGGAATTATGTCTCCTATGCCAATATGAAATCCGGGTCATATACTTTTAAGGTTAAAGCAAGAAATCCGGACGGCATATGGAGCGATGAGGTGACAGAGCTCAAAATTACCATTACCCCACCCTTCTGGGAAACATGGTGGTTTATTATTATTGAGATTATCGCTGCATTGATCCTGGCATTTTTTATTTACAGGTACCTTATTAAAGTCCGGACTGCCAGATTACTCAAGATCCAGAATGAAAAAATTAATGAAGCAAATAAGAAACTTGCAGAATCTGAACATGACCTGAAAGAGATCAATGCTACCAAAGACAAGTTCTTTTCGATTATCTCACATGATCTTAAAAATCCTCTTACCAGCCTGCTTTCCATCAGTGAATCCATGCTGGAGGTTGACATAAAGCCTAGGGAAGAAGAAAAAATATCCGGCATCCGCAAAATCCATGAGTCCATACATCAAATTCATGACCTTCTTGAAAACCTTCTGACCTGGTCACGATCCCAGACCGGCCGCCTGAAATTTGAGCCCGTAGATTTTAACCTCTCGAAGCTCCTTGAAATAAACCTTAACCTTCACAGGATACCGGCAGAAAAAAAAGGTATCAGACTGACCTGCCGTTCCCCTGAAGGGATATATGCTCATGGTGACCGGGACATGATCAATATGGTTATCCGTAATCTTTTAAATAATGCTGTTAAATTCACTTCGGGAGGCGGAACAATTGATATTGATGTGAAAAAGGAAAATTCATCCCTGCAGGTTCTAATCAGGGATGAAGGAACAGGAATATCCGGGGAAGACCTCGATAAACTCTTCAGGATCGATGTTAAATTCAAGACAACTGGAACCGCGGGTGAAAAAGGAACAGGCCTCGGCCTTATTCTTTGTAAGGAATTCATTGAGAAGAACGGAGGCAGAATGATCGTGGAAAGCGAACTGACTAAAGGAAGTATTTTCGGGTTTACCATACCTGCGGGTAAAGGAGAATAGGTTGTCTGTTGTCTGTTGTCTGTTGTCTGTTGTCTGTTGTCTGTTGTCTGTTGTCTGTTGTCTGTTGTCGGTTGTCTG
>Ga0111176_1074_pt1 | contig 25530 bp, 13 predicted proteins | sample DeeMarSWOR324_28_FD_80229 | JGI IMG/M metagenome (GOLD analysis project Ga0111176, IMG submission 80229) | Bacteroides sp. SM23_62_1 | reverse complement strand
TTCTTTTTTGCTTTAAGCATTTCAGCGAATGTTTCCACTTTGGTCCTCAGTGAATCAGCACTATAGGCCCTGCTGTCAAAGTTATCTATTTCGAGGGATAGAACGGGAAGGCCGGTTTTTTCCTCCAGATATTTTTTTTGAATATGGGATATTGTTGCCACGGGACGGCAATTATAAAGATATTGGGCAATAAAACCATCCAGTTTCATCAAATCGGCCGCCTTTTCGTAAAACTGGATTTGTGCCTCAGTGCCGTAATAATACCCCCCTGCCATCTCATAGTCAGCGATCATCTCCCCTGGTGTGTTATAATTTCCCTTGGGTTTGACTTTGACGCCTCCCCAACTACCTAATATAAATGTTAGGGGAACAGCCAGCCCTGTTTCTTCTATTAAACGTGTTACCCTGGGATCAGAAGTATGACCCAACCGGACCATGACCCGGGGGGCTCCTCTATTTGTCACCCCTGTGCCTGCTTTGACCCGCTTTTCCAGCTCATCAATCAGGATATCCATGGCCTTTATTCCTTCCCGTATGCCCCTGCCGGTTGAAGAGCCGGAAAGCGCTTCAAGCAGCTCTAGTTCGACTACACTGACCGGCACCGGATCCGCTTTCATAACCTCTACCAGCCTTGCCAGGTTATCTCTAAACGGTTGGCTGCTTTTCCGTGATCTCTCCCAGGCATCAGGGGCTATCTTAATATCTAAAACTTTCTCCGCCAGCTCAAGGGCCTGGTTTATGCGAGCGCCCAGATAATGAACCCGTTCCGGCAAATACTCAGGGTATTCTCCCCATTTAGAATCCATGACGCCATCAATGTAGGCTATGGGAACCCCATACAGTGCCGTTACAAGATCATCGGCCTTGGATCCCATATCACAATAGTAACTGGAAGCTAAGGCAAGATCCGGTACCGGGATCATCCCCTTGGCTATACCGCCTATCTTGGCCTGCCATAATGAGCAAAGCGCATGTCCGGGAGGAAGCCCATTTGCCTCGCCTGCTTCGAGTATGGGCGAAAGCTTATTGAAAATTTGTCCCATGGTATGATCCAGTACCATATCAGGGGCACTCACAAACACATCTTCGGAAGAGGCGCTCAACATCAATCCCGGCCCGAGTATTGCGGGAAATCCAAAGTATACGATCTTTTTGCCATCGTCCCTGGATAGAACCAGGTCAATAAGCTCCTTAAGCCAAGCCCCCAGTAATTTCCTCACCCCTTCCAATGAAACATCATGATTTTGCCTGACCCAGCTATCAGCCCTCTCCGTATCCTCAGGACCTATGCCCAGTCTTTCAAAAGATGCCTCTATCCTGGGCCTTTCCACTGCAATTTCTTCATACTCAAACCCGCAAAGCTTAAAAAGTTCATCGTAATAATTACCCATGGCTTATTCCCTGATTGTCTCCATAAATGTCTCGATACGTGTTTTCATAGGGCCAGACTCCATTGCGTCGTATTCAGACTCCAAGACAAGCATAGGAAGCCCGGTCTCTTTCTTTAATATGCCTGGGAAAAAATATGACTCAACTTTATATGATTCCCGGTACATTAATTGGTACCAGATCAGTCCTGCCGTATTATAGTCTTTGGCCAGCTTTACCAAAAAATCAAGGCGTTCTGTACCAGGCCTGAACCAGCCAGGGCATACCCGGTCCATAAAATATGATTCAGCCAGATTGGCCATGAGATCGCCTTCGAGTTTTACCATGCCCCAGTAAGGGCGTATCCCCTCTGCAAATTCCTCCATAACGACCCTTCCTCCGCTATCCTCTATGATATCCATTACCTTGTGGTCTTCCCGGGCAAGGGTGGATCCGGTAAACAGAATTCTGGGACCTTCCTTGGAAAGGGGGGTATTCTCCTTGACTTCCTGGATAAACGATTCAAGTATATCAACCATGATCTCTTTATCAGCCAGGAAAGAGCCGTGATTCAAGGCGACAAAGTCTTTACTGGTCACAGCAAAATTCCCGGATTTTCTCATCAGGCTTATCTTTCTAAAAAGCTCCCTTTCCCTGTTACACAACTCTATTGATTGCTTGAGCCTTGATTCGGTGATTTCAATCCCTGTGGACTCCTCAAGCTTTTTCTTAAGCCTGACTATGCCTTGGAGATAATACTCAAGGCCTATTTGGTCCTTGACGTGTGGCACACCGAAGATAAATGATTCTATTTCAGGAGTATAATAACCCACGGTGTTTGAAAAGGCCCGGACATGGTTGTCGGTTATTGGAACAACAATGAGATCAACAATAGTATAGTATGGGTCTTTTCCTGATGTAAGGTAACCTATCTGGCTCCGCCAAAAGGGGTCGAACCATCTGCATATATAAGCACCGGCATTCCTTAATATACTGTTATCTCCAGCCTGGATAAAGCAGAGGGGTATAGCGTCACAGGCCAATAAAAGTTCTTCCGGCAAAAATCCCCCGGCAGAATATCCAATAATCTTACGCCCCTGCTCCTTTTCTTTGCTCAAATCAGTTAGTCGTGTCTCTAGATGTGAATCGAGCTTCTCAAGAGCCTTCATCTCCGTCTCCTACTTGGTCAAATCCACCGTTGATACTTACTCCTCTATTATAAAATTAAAATTTAAAAGATTGTAATGAAAATTGCTATAACTTCAAACATGGCGGGGCTTGATGCTTTTATAGTTGATAAGAACTTGCTTATTTTTTGAGTCGGAACGCGGCCTATTGAGTGGGATTGTTCTCTTCCGCCGTACGTTCGTATGCGCGCAGGCCCAGCGCCAGTGTGATCAGGCCAAGAACCGAAGCAGCAAAGCCGACTATTACCGCAGAAGATCGAACCATTTTGTCATCTCCAAAAAAATAAGTAGTCAGCCACCCTACTGCCGACGGTCCGATGGTGCCGGCCACCAGATTCAATATAAGGAAGCAGAAGGCGGTGACCTGCCCTCGCATCTCGTTCGGAGTAATTGTCTGCAGCGACGCCGGGCCAAGACTGGCTGAAAAGCCTCCAAAGAAAATAACACCTCCAACGCAACCCAACACCCAATAGGGATTGTCAACCGCGTGCGCAAGGGTAATCGGAATCAGGACAAGGGCCTCGGCCGCCATCATCAGCTTTATATAAACCGCCTTTTTCCCGGCACTGATATATCGATTTGCCAGCACTCCAGCCAGAGAGAGACCGGCTGTCCCGAAAATGAAGATGGTGATTCCCAAATAGGGGCCTATTTGAGCATTGCTCCAGGCATAGCGACGGGAAAACCATGGTACTATCCAACCTAATATGGCCCCGTTGGTCATAGCGCCGAAGGTGGTGCCGCCGATGATCGATGCATAGGTCGCCCAGTGCCGACAAAGATACCGGAAGGTTGCCTTGACATCCGCCTCACCGCTTTTTTCTTTACGGGTTGGTTCCTGAATGGTCTTCATGGCCAGTACGAATAGTATCCCGGGCAAACCCACCAGCACAAAGGACAGCTGCCATGGTGTTACATGGCCTAGCAAAAAAATTTCCCTGGTGCCGCCGCTTAAAGCGAACTGGGTAACCAGCCCGCCGCAGAAGTTGGCGACTCCTGAACCCAACATGATGCCGCCGGAGAATACATTAAGCGGCAGAGCACGTTTTTCGCGGGGAAAATAGTCTGCGATTAACGAATAAGCGCAAGGCACAAGGCACGCCTCCCCGATACCAACCCCCATTCTGGCGAAAAACAGTTCCCAGAAATTACTGGCCTTGCCGCAAAGGACGGTCATGCTGCACCACAGGGCAATACCGGCAGCGAGCTGGCCTCGGCGGGAGCGGGAATCGGCCAGCCGGCCCAATGGGATTCCCATAATAGAGTAAAACACGGTAAATGCCAGGCCTTGGATCAGACTGAATTGAAAATCATTGATTTGAAAATCAGCACGGATCGGGTCAACAAGATAGAGAATGATCGCCCGATCCACGAAGGATAAGGTATAGGTCAAATACAGCACAACCACAACATACCATGCGTATCCGGCAGACGGATATGACGGAGTTTCTCCCATAGACCCTGCATTACTTGACTTTGTGCTATTATTCATACGATCCGATATCCTCTCTGCATATCCAGGTCATTAATCAGACGGCGCCTCTCCTCATCCCTCATTGGCTTTTATTCTCTATTGTTTCCGATCCAGGATAATCCTGGCGTCAACAGCTACAGCTCCATCACTGTAAGCTATCAGAGGATTGATATCCATCTCTTTTATCTCGGGATTTTCTTCAATGAATTCGGATAATTTTAACAATAATTTTTCAAGATATTCAATATCAACAGCCGGCTGCTCCCTGTAGCCTTCGAGCATACGATAGGCTTTAATCTGCCGGATCATATCACCTGCGTCTTTGTTCGTTAACGGGACGATCCTGAATGATACATCCTTAATTACTTCAACAAATGTGCCTCCCAGTCCGAACATCAGCATTGGGCCGAATTGCGGGTCTTTTGTCATACCCATAACAAGTTCCAGTCCGGGTTCAGCCATCTTTTGCAGGGACACGCCTTCAATCACTGCTTCTGCAGTTTTTTCTTTAACTGCTGTCATAATTTCACCATAGGCGTTTTTAACCTGATCTTCATTTTGCAGGCAGAGTTTAACACCCCCAATATCGCTCTTATGCGTAATCTGCGGAGAGATAATTTTCATTACCATAGGGTAGCCGAGATTGTTTGCAACTGATACAGCTTCATCTTCTGATTTTGCCAGTACTGGCTCGGTGACATTTATGCCGTATTCTTTCAAAATCGTTTTACATTGTATTTCATCCAGGATATTACGATCAGACTTTTTTAATATATCCAAAAATATCTTTCTGTTTTCTGATGAAACGCTCTTGTGTATTTTTTCAGGAATAATATCCTTTCCGGATCCCACTCTGAATTTTACAAGATTTGAAAGAGCATTAAATGTCCTCTGCTCCGAAAGAAAAACCGGAATACCGTTAGCAAAAAAATAATCGCGAATGTTTCTTCTTTCTACTTCAAGCTCTATTGATTCCACTCCTGTAAGATCTTCAGGAAGTATTATTATTATAGGTTTTTTGTATTTGTTTCTTACTCTCACCGGGACTTCAAGCAGCGCCTGCTGCTGTTCTTCCGGCGGTGCTGTGGTTCCGCTGAAGATCTTGCTCATTTTGACAGAAAACAGTACCCTTCTGATTACAATAATATCAATATTCTCGTCAGCGGACATTGTCTCAAGAAGGGCCTCCAGAAGTTCCAGGGGAGGATGAGGATTCCCGATATCAACCGGATTTCTTGAAGAAGTCCCAATATTCGGGAGCAGTTCACGAAGCTTGGCTTCAGTTTCTGCAGCAAAATCCGGCATTTTCATGCCTGAAATTTCGCATGCATCCGCCCCTATAACTGTGCCGGCACCTCCCCCGCTTACATATGCAACCCTCAGTCCGCATCCTTCAGGTATACAGGAAAATCCGACTGTTGTATCGGTCAGTTCATCCAGAGTTGAAACCGGAATAGCATTTGTCTGCTGGAAAAATGCATTCCATGCAGTATCTGTTCCTGCGAGAGAGCCGGTATGAGACGACGATGCGGCTGCGCCAATCTGAGTCAACCCGACTTTCCAGATTATCAGCGGCTTTTTACCGGAATTACGGCGGGCTATGTCAAAGTACTGCGGTCCGTCTTTTACACCTTCCAGATATGATGTTATTATTTTTGTATCATCATCCTGCATTAGATACTCAAGAAGATCGGATTCGTTTATATCAGATGCGTTCCCATAACTGGCAACCTTTGAATATCTTATGCCTTCTCCTAAAGCCCGGCCTATAATACATTCGGACAACTGGCCGCTTTGGGCAGTTAATGCCACTGTTCCCGCTTCTTTAGAAAAATCTCCGCCGGTAACAACAGTAATTACGCCCTCAGGGCAGTAAGGGCCAAAACAATTCGGACCCATAATTCTGATTTTTTTCTCTGCAATTTGTACAATCTGCTGCTCAATAATGCGACCCTGTTCGCCTGTTTCGCTGAAACCTGCCGTGAACAGAACAGCTGCCTTGATTCCTTTTTCTATGCACTCTTTTACTATATCCACAATAAATCTAGAGGGGATTGTAATAAATGCCAGATCAATAGTATCCGGAATATCCGCCAGTTTGCGGTAAATCTTGTATCCCAGAACTTTATCCCCTTTATGATTTACTGCATACAGCTTACCTTTATACCCGAAATCGAGCAGAGCCTGTATATAACGGGTGCCGTATGAAACCAAATTCTCAGAAGCGCCTATTACAGCTATCGCTTCCGGGCGGAAAAAGTAATCAAGCTCATTATTATAATTTGTCATAAGTTTCCCTCGCTATTCAGGTCAATTATTTACAACAGGGAAATTCCTTATTTCTTGGACGGCGTTTTTTTTAGCAGCTTTTTTTAAAGGTTCCACTCAACCTCACTTACATTCAGATCATAGTAAGTTATAAGATGTTAAGAACATGCTTTTTCAGGGAAGGAGCATAGGAAGATAACCATTGTGTGTCAAGACAAAATGACTCACGCCGGGCCACCATTACTGTTTTAAAATTCTCAGAATGACGCTTCCCCGCTAAAATCAGGATATTCGAATCGACCCATGGGGTTCTCTTTGCGACAGGCGAACTTGTTTATTTGCAAGGTATGGGCAATAAGCCGGGGTAGGCGGGCGGCGAGCTTTTGGAATAATACCCAGGTACCGGAAGTCCGGCTATCTGCTCAGAAGTTACCCGCTCGCCTGGCAGGCACATTATGCTATTATCTTGCTTCCAAGGTTTTCGCCGCTGCAAAGAGAGCCTCATGGGTCAAAAATTGTAGATCTTGCTATTATTTAACATTTTTTTATTAAGCATATTTATTAACCGGATGATCCAAAAAAAATGAAGTTGAAATAACCTAGAGAATAATGTAGAAATATAAATTTTTATCTGATGGTTTTAAATATTACTTCTTGTTTATAAAGGAGATTAGAAATGGTCTTTTGGATTGGATTTTCATATTCAATTTGGAACCTTTGTTGCAGCCGGTAAGATGGGGAAGGAACCCTATGGCCCGCACTCCCATGACTTTAATCAGATAATGCTTTTTATGGGAGTAGATACAAATGAGATGGGGGAGTTGGGTGCCGAGGTCGAGCTTTGTATGGGCGAAGAAGGAGAAAGATATATGATTACTACTTCTTCATCGGTCTGGGTTCCCAAAGGGTTGTCCCATTTCCCGGCTACTATTAACAGAATGGATAACCGGTTTATATACATGGAAGTATCATGTGCTCCTGAATATAAAGAGAGGTCTGTGCCATTTGATAAGAAGGCCTTTGATGCTGCACCGATAATGGGATGGGAAGGAAAATACAGGAAGCACATTATGACAACCGCGTTTATTCGAAAAGGGGCCTGGCTTTATGGACCTAAGAACAGGGACGACTCAGGTGGTTCACTTGCCTTCATTTATAATAAAGACCCGAATGAATTTGAATTTCTTATTATGTGCGAGAGCTTAAAAAAGGCTCCGTACAGATTCGGTCCTATACCGGATAAGCCGCATGCCCATCCCAAACCCGAGATCCTTTTTTTTATGGGGACAGATACCGATAATCTAGGCTATCTGGGGGCAGAAGCTGAGTTATACTTAGGCAAGGAAATGGAAAGGCATGTAATAACCGAACCGACTGCGGTAGTGATACCTAGAGGCCTTGCACACAATCCGCTAATAATTACAAAGATTGACAGGCCGTTTATACTTACAGATGTTCGGCCTTTCGGCAGCGGAGATTTTGCGCCCGGAAAACTCTAATCTACTTCCATAACGGTTGCATGGTTAAATTTGTTCAGTTATTTAGATTTTTAACAAATGGGATCTTAAAACGTCTAACAGTAAAAGGCAGGAGGATATATGGAACAGGATGAAAATGGGATGCATATCGCCATCGAAGGAGTTCGGCATATTTATAAAAAGGATACTGTCGCACTTGATGGCATTGACAAAAGCACCCTTATGCGTATCATCTGTACCCTGCTGCCCCCCACAGAAGGGAAGGTTTCTGTGGGTGGTTATGATGTAGTGGATAATCGCAGGGAAGTGCGAAGACTGATAGGATACCTGCCCCAGGAGTTCGGTGCATGGCGTTTGCACCGTGTAGCAGAGGTTCTGGATACACTTGCAGCCCTTTCCGGTCTTGAGGAAAAATCTCTTCGTCATAAACGGGTCGATGAACTTATTGAGTCTGTCGGCCTTAGTGATGTGGCTGACCGGAAAGTCAAGAAACTTTCAGGAGGTATGGTCAGAAGACTGGGTGTGGCGCAAGCCCTTGTCCACGAGCCTAAAATACTGATTGTTGATGAACCTACAGTCGGGCTGGATCCTGAAGAGCGTTTACATTTCAGGCAGTTAATGACCAGGCTTGGACAGGACCGGGTCATCCTCCTTTCCACTCACATAGTTGCAGACCTGGGTTCAGGATGTTCTGATATGGCCTTGATCGATCACGGAAAGGTGAAATTCAGGGGCAGCCCATCCGAACTGATTAAAAGGGCAGTAGGTTCGGTCTTTGAAATAACCGTACCTCGTCATGATGAGGCAAGGGTTACCGCTGATCTGGAAATAGTATCAAGAGAGGACAGGAAAAATGAAGTAACAATCCGGGCAGTATCAAGTGACCGGAATCTTCCTCAAGGAGCAAGACCCCTGGAAAATCCGAACCTGGAGGAGGCCTACCTGGCCTTCATGGCTTCATTGGGGCACTCACGTGAAGTAGCAGGGAGGGAGGTTGTATCATGATCCGAATGGCACCTGTAATGGCTATTGCCGGCGCAGAGGCACGTGTTATAAGGCGACTTGTACGATACTGGGTTTTCCTGAGTCTTTCCTATTTGGGTATACTCATTGCCTACTTTTACTACGGGATCATCCATGGTCTCTTCTCTTCCTACTCAGCATCAGTAGGAATCATACAGCCGCGGTACCTTATGGGTCCTGTGAGTGTCTTGTATCTGCTGATATATCTCGCAGGATGTGTATTCCTTGGCTTTGATGTACGTGCCCGTGATGTAAGGGAACGAATGAACGAAGTCCTCGATTCCCGCCCCTACAGTAATCAAGAGCTTGTGTTCGGAAGGTTCCTGGGTGTCTTCCTACCTTCATGGATTCCAATGGTTGCAATCATGGTTCTCTTGGAATTCCTTGGCATCCTCCTGCTTTACCTGGGATCACCTGTTGGTGACATCATTGAAATCATGTCTGTTTTCTCTGTTGTCTTTCGCATGGCAATACCGGCCATGGCTTTTGCACTGGCATTCGTATTCCTGGTGACTCTCCTTGTGCGAAACCGGCTTGTGGCAGCAATACTCCTGCTTGTCCTGCTTGGTGGTGATATCTGGATAATGTCAACAGTTCTTCCTGTAAACTATATCAGCTTAATCGATTTTACAGGGGCTGTAACCTCAATTATACCCTCGGACATTGCTCCTGTCATGTCTGATCTTCCCGGCTGGGTACAGCGTTTTGCAGTGCTGATCGCTGCCATTGGAATGCTCATCCTCAGCGCGGCTGTCCATCCGCGCCTTGATGGCGGATCACGGGCCAGGACCGCTTCCATGGGAGCAGGGATAATAATCCTGGCTGTTATTCTTACTGCTTTAGTCTATTACCAAAAAGCAGAGGACATTAACAAGGTCGAGTACTGGAAGGAAGCACATGCGTTACACAAGGACGTGGCAGTCCCGGACCTGAAAAGTATTTCCGGAATGGTGAAGATAGAACCTGGAGATGATCTTGTACTTGACCTGGACCTTGCCTTTAAGGCGCCGGACCATAGGCAGGTAAAACAAGCCACGTTTACACTCAATCCCGGTCAGGAAGTAAAAAAGGTCCTGGATGCTTCAGGCCAGCCCCTTGAATATAAACATGAAAATGGTCTTCTGGATATCACTCTGCCCCGGGCGTTAGGAGCAGGAGAGGGGACCACCCTTCACCTGAATATCACAGGTATCCCGGACAAAAGGTTTGCCTACCTGGAAAGCGCCTTCCGGATTGAGACGATCAAAGCCGGCGGCAGTGGGAATGTTATAGGTATGATGGGCACCGAACGGGTTTTTTTTGACCCACGTTTTGTTGCATTAATGCCCGGCGCACGCTGGCTTCCGGCGCCCGGTCCTGAAACAGGCAGGGACGATCCCCGCCATCGTGACATGGACTATTATAATGTTGATCTTGTTGTTGAGGTACCGGAGGGGTGGCTGGTTGCCGGACCGGGAAGACGCCATACAGCGGGCAAGGGAGACGAAACACATAAATTCCGCTTTTCTCCTCCAGCTCCGGTACCGGATGTAGCCCTGATTGCGTCCCGTTTTGAAAGCAGATCCGTAGAGATAGAAGGATTATTGCTGGAGGTCCTGATATATGAAAAACACTTGAAAAACCTTGATATTATGGCTGAGACAGGTGAACACATAAGGTCATGGGTCGGAGAACGACTGAAGGAGGCAAAGGACAATGGGCTTGGCTATCCCTATGACGGTTTGACGCTGGTGGAAGTCCCCAACCTATTGATGGGTTACGGGGGTGGATGGCGGATGGACACAGTCATGTCGCAGCCGGGGATATTAATGATGAGGGAATTGGGCTTTCCGACCGCCAGGTTTGATTCGGCATTCCGTAAACCCGAAGAGTTCAAAAACAGGGAGGGAGGGCTGCCCAAGGCAAAATGGGAGAGATTACGGGCCTTTTTTATTAATGATATTACCGGTGGAAATGTCCTTTCAGGAGCGGCAAAGAACTTTTTTCTTTACCAGACCTCTTCAAAGGGTAAAGAGTCGCTTGCCCTGAATTATGTAATGGAAAACCTTTCCACTCTCCTGCTGACAGATACCAGGGCCTATTTTTCCGCTCATCTCCTGAATTCAAATATTAACCAGCTGGCCAGCGATGTTCTTGTCTCCTATTTTAGAAACCGGGTAGCCAAGACCACCATATCCGATGAAGTGGCAAGCATAGTAACATCCAGACCGGGGATCTGGGAAAAGGTTCTCAACACTTCACTCAGGGATATGGATCCCTGGGAGGATCCTCCCAGTACAGTTGATATCCTGACCCTTAAGGCATCTGCCTTTGCCAGGTCCATTCTGGACAGCCTTGGACCGGAAGACACGGGAAGGCTTCTCGCCCTCCTTCGTGAAACTCACAGAGGACAATCCTATACGATGGATGATGTAGTAGCCGCAGGCAATAGTCTTGGGCATGATCTGGAAAAATTGTTTTCCGACTGGTTTGGGAGTACGGCACTTCCCGGTTTTGTATGCACCGAGGCAAGGATTTTCCGTCTGCCGGATTCAGATGACGGTAATCCCCGCTACCAGTTGCTGATTACTGTGCGTAATGATGAACCCACTACGGGTCTTTTCCGTTTCGCATATTATTACCCAGGTGAAGGTACTCCGGGGGAACTGGTCACGAGTGATCCCATGAGCCTGGAAGGAAAGAACAGCATGCGTTTCGGGACTGTCTTGTCAAAGCCCCCTGTCATGCTCTATTTTGTACCCTATCTTTCCCTTAACCGGGAACAATTTCAGGTGCATATCCAGCCATATGATCCGGGAAAGATTATCAAGGAAAAGGCCATTGAAGGACGAGAGGATATTCCATGGGCAATACCTGAAGACGGTTCTATTATTGTAGATGACCTGGATCCGGGATTTACTGTCAGTGAAGGTGAAAATGGCAGTGGATTCAGGCTTAGCGCAAAGGAAGACGAAGACAGGATCACTGATCAGGGATTGCCGGTTGCCCCGTTCTATGCTCGACCGGCTGACTGGTCCCGTATAACTACCAGAGGGAGTTATGGTAAATACAGGCATACCCTGGCAGCGATCGGGGCAGGAAAGGGTGAGAAAGAGGCCACATTCACTGCAACCCTTCCCGGTTCAGGATCATGGGATCTTGACCTGCATGTTCCCCCGAAGGATAATGTTTTTCTGGGTGCAAAGTGGGGCAACTGGAATCTTTTGATAACAGATAAAAACGGGGATGAACATGAGATGGCATTTGACTCAAACGCTGCTATCCCGGGATGGAACCTGACAGGAAGTCTGGAACTCCCGGAAGGGGAGGTATCTATTGCGCTTTCAGATAAGAGTGATGGTCAAGTTATTGTAGCTGATGCCATCCGGTGGTCCCCTTCTGCCGGAAATTAATACAAGGAGAATAAATGTTCGGAATAATATCTTTTATAAAGGTCATGGGTTGTTATGTCAGGTTATTCCTCGTCCTGTGTGTCGTGCTAATCCTTCTTTCCGGATGCAGCAATGATAAATCATTGGATGAAGTGGAGTTTCTAATACCTGTCAGTGTGAGTGAAGTGGGGACAGCGGATGTTGAAGACCGGATAATGACCACGGGAACCCTCCGGGCAAGTAAAATAGCACGTCTTGAAGTTGAAACCGAGGGTGTCCTTGAATTTCTCACAAATGAGAAGAGTGGGAGACCCTATCAGGAAGGAGACAGGGTAAAGGCTGGTGACGTTATTGCCAGGATCACGGGAGAGGATGTACGCCTGGCCGCGAGAACAAAGGCAAATTATCAGAAATTTCTGGCAGCAAAAGATGAATATGAAGCAACAAAAAAACTGTACGAAGAGGGGTTTAAAAGTAAATCGGAATTACTCACCAAGCAGTCCGGTCTTGAAGATGCAAGACTGGAGTATGAGCGAAGCCTGAATGCAGAAAAACGCAACCTGCTGGCTACTCCCATAGACGGTGTCATCCTCAGGCTGGCAAGGGACAGGGACAACCAGAACCAGCCCCTGGCTGTGGGACAGTTTGTCAATCCCGGTTTTGAAGTAGCCAGGATCGCTCCTACCAGCGTTCTCATAGCGGATGTGGATCTGGTGGGTCAGGATGTGGCAAAGGTAAAGGAAGGACTTCAGGCAAGAATTCTGCATTATGCCTGGGAAAATGAGGTATTTACAGGTAGGGTCGTCCACCTGGATCCTGTGATTGATCCTGTAACCCGGGCACTCAGGGCCGAAGTAGAGGTGGATAATAGTCAGGGAAAACTCAGGCCCGGGATGTTTGTTGAGGTGATTATAATCAAGGAACAGAGAAAGGGTGTCCCATATGTCCCACGGGAGTCAGTAACAGATCGGGGCGGCAAATGGGTGGTTTTTGTCCTTAAAGGCCAGAGAGTTGCTATGAAAGAAGTGGTGCTGGGACTTGGTGATGATTCCATTGTGGAAATCCGCGAAGGTCTATCAGTCGGTGAACGGGTTGTCACTCGGGGGCTTGAAACACTTACCGACCAGACCCGAGTTCGTGTAACAGGGACCACCTGATCCCATGTATATTCTAGCACGCTACGCGACAAAACGACCGGTGGCAGTAACCGTGCTTGCTGCCGCGATTGTAATGCTGGGATGGATATCCTGGAAAGAGCTGCCCCTGGATCTCCTTCCTGACATACAGAGTCCTACCGTACTGGTCGCGATCCGTTCCGGTGACCGTCCACCGACTGAAATGGAACGCCTTTACGGTGAGCAGGTTGAACAACGCCTGTTTACAGTCAGGGGAATCAGGGCAATCAACCAAGTGGCCAGATCCGGAAACCTTATTGTCAGGGTTACATTCGATTGGAACTCGGATATGGATCTTGCCCTTGTAGACGTACAGAAGGCGGTAAATCCCATTGCCACAGATCCTGATGTTGATGAAGTTCTTGTCCGGCGTCAGGATCCCCGTCAGTTGCCTATCCTTTCTCTGGGACTTGTCGCCCCGGATGGAATGCCCAACCTTACTGAACTGCGTCGCATAGCAAAACGCCAAGTTGCTCCTGCCCTTGAACAGCTTGAAGGAGTGGCAGAAGTACGTGTTACAGGAGGTCGTGAAGAGGAAGTCAGGATCCTCCTGGACAGATATCTGATGGAAGCGCATGGTGTAACCATGGCAGTGCTAGAACAGCGCATTAAAGCATCAAACCTGGATATTAATGCAGGAACCCTGGAGGAGGGAGACAGAGTTTACCTTGTAAGGGGTTTATCAAGATTTAAGGATGTCAAGGATATAATGCAGGTACTGGTCAAGTATGACCGGGATTCGGAAAACAAGCAGGTTCCTGTGAGGGTTGGTGATCTTGGCCGTGTTGTTCTTGCTGAAAAGGAGATAAGTGATCTTGTCCTCGTTGACGGTCAGGAAGGAGTCAGTCTTTCCATTTATAAGGAGGCAGGAGCCAATACTGTAAAGGTTTCCCGAAGCGTAAGGGAATCCATTGAAAACCTGAACATTGATCTCAAAAATATTGAATTCAGAATAGTCAGCGATGAGGCGGCTCTGGTTGAAGATGCGATTAATGATGTTGAAAGCGCCGCTGTTATAGGAATTATTCTCGCAGTCATTGTACTGACCTTTTTCCTGCGTTCACTGGGATCAACAATCGTGGTTGCCTCGGCAGTCCCCGTATCCCTTATGGCCACACTGTTTGCCATGCATTTTGCCGGCTACAGCCTTAACCTGATGACTCTCGGAGGAATGGCTCTTGGCGCCGGCATGCTGGTTGATAATGCCATTGTTGTAATAGAAAGTATCTTTCGCAGAAGATTAGAGGGCGATTCCCCGGGAGAAGGGGCTGCAAAAGGTACTGCATTGGTCGCAGGGGCGATTGTGGCGAGCACACTTACCACATGTGTTGTGTTTTTACCTGTTCTTTTTATTCAGGGACTGGCAGCCAGGCTTGTATCGGGCATATCCTTTACTGTCGTAGTCTCTCTTGTCGCTTCTCTTGCGGTGGCTATTTTCTTGATTCCCGCTCTTGCAGGATGGTTTCTTCCCAGACGAAAAATCAGAGAGATTGATCCGGGAAAGGCAAGAATAGAAGCTGTTGTGCTGAGTCTGTTAAAACATCCCATTCTCGTAACATTCATCAGCCTTCTGCTGGTTGCAATATCAATCAACAGCCTGCTGGGTCTGGGCTCCGAACTCCTTGCCCCTGCTGATCCCAGGCAGTTTACCCTCAGGATTGTGGGTCCGCCAGGGCAGCGTGTTGAATCAACGAAAAATATGTCCTCAGTTGTTGAAGAGATAATCAGGGAGGCGGCAGGAGATGACCTTCGTACAATATTGTCTGAGGTGGGAAGGCTGCCGGAGGATTACCACTTTATACGTGAAGAAAGGACAGGAGAGAATACGGCAAGAATCCTTGTGAACCTGTCAGCAAAGGGTAAAACAGCGAGCCAGGTGGTTTCTGCCACTTCATCAGCAGTGTCTTCTCTCCCGAATGTCGAAGTGTCCTGGGAACTGGGGACTTCTGTTCTTTCACGGGCCATTGGTACTACGGGCCCTCCTGTTCAGGTTGAGATCTCCGGGCAGTCAGTTGCAGACCTAAGAAAAAACGCTGAAGAGGTTCTTGGACGATTAAGGACACTGCCTGAGCTCTGGAATGTGCGCTCTTCCTTTGAAGGTGGCGCCCCAGAAGTGCATGTCATCCTGAATCGAACACTCTGTGACGGTCTTGGTATTGATCTGGATAGTCTTACCAGGATACTTGAGGCTGGTCTTGATGGCCGTACTGTCACAAAACTCTCTACAGGTGATGAGGAACGGGATGTAGTCATCCTTATGGAAAAAAAAGATGTTCCTGACCTGAAATCCATCCCCTTTACTACTGCCGGCGGAGAGCGACTTACAGTGGGAGATGTCGCTGACTTTGTACCGGTAGAGGGAGCGCTTGAGATATTTCGAAGGGATCAGCGAAGGGTAGCCAGGATTACCGCGAGAGTTGCATCAGGTGTTGAGTACCCGGTTGCCAGGGCAGTTACTGAAAAGGTTATAAAAGATATTAACCTGAGTCCGGGGCTGAGGATCAAACTCGCCGGAGAAGAGGAGGAACGGCAGAAGGCCTTTAGTGAACTGAAGTGGGCAGGTATAATAGCTATGCTCCTCGTGTTCATGGTTCTGGCAGGCACATTTGAGTCTCTTGTCCATCCTGTCACTGTCCTTGCTTCCATACCCCTTGCCCTTGTGGGGGTAGCAGCAGTGCTTGTTCCGGGCGGTCGTCCCATTGGAGTTATGCAGTTTCTGGGTCTTATTGTTTTGTCCGGTATTGCCGTGAACGACGCAATCCTCATGGTCCAGACCGCACGTCAGCTTATGGCGGAAGGCCTGGAACGGAAGAAAGCGCTGGCCCGGGCTGCGGCTGTAAGGCTTCGTCCCATCCTCATGACTACCGCAACAACAGTACTGGCCCTGCTGCCCCTCGCTATAGGCATAGGTGAGGCAGCGCAGTTAAGGGCTCCTCTTGCCCTCACTGTTATCGGAGGGGTCATCACATCAACAATGTTTTCTCTTTTTGTCATCCCTTGCTTGTACCTTCTTTTGGACCATTTGCGTATTAATCGGGCGGAATCATGAAGTGGTACAACCTCCCTGTCCAGCGTCCTGTGGCCACATCTATGCTCTTTGCCGCTATTCTTTTGCTGGGAATCGTGGGGTGGCAGAAAATACCCATTGAGCTTGTTCCGAACCTGGAGGGTGACAAGTTATACATAAATTTTTACAGGCCGAACAGTGAACCTGAACTTGTGGAACGGGAAATTCTAATCCCCCTTGAGGCAAAGGCATCCGAACTCCCCGGAATGAAGGAGTCATGGGGTGAGGTCAGGGGATCCGGGGGTTCTTTTACTGTAAGCTTTGAGCCGGGAACAGACATTAAAGTTCGTCAACTGGAAATGCAGCGGCTGGCAATTGAACTGAAAAGAAACCAGCCAAAGGAAACAACAATCAGTGTTGCAGCCCAGGATTTTTCCATAATAAGCCGTTTTGTCATGGTCATTCAGGTGCTGGGCGGCACGGACAACAATGCCCTTAGAAGTCTTGTTGAGGATAGAATACAATCCAGGATAGCCGCCGTTACTGGTGTTGGTACTGTTTTTGTAATGGGAGGTGCGCCGGAGGAAGTTACTATTCGGATCAATCCTGACAAATGTGCTGCACTTGGAATTTCACCCAGGGATGTAACAGAATCACTTACCCGATCGGTTCATCGTCTCAAATTCCTGGGCGGGCTGGAAGATGAGTCAAAAAGAACACCAATAATGCTTGATGGTCGTCCAAAGGGGACCCATGCCTTGGGAGAAATAAGGGTAGCCAAGGATAAGCCGGTACTGATACGCCATATCGCAGATGTGTCAATAGGAACCGGAAGAACAGACATGCTGTTTCGGGTCAATAGCAAGCCTTCCGTGGGTCTTGTTGTGCTGAAGGAAGAAGGGGCTAATCTTGTTGAACTGGGCAAGGATCTCCGCTCCCGAATTGATGATTTGCGGGATGAATTTAATCCCTATGGGATTGATTTTATAATAGGCTTTGACGGCGCTGAAGCAGTGGAAAAACAGCTTGATCGACTCAAGAAACTGGCTTTCAGCGGATTTATCATTGCCCTTGTAATACTTTTTCTTTTCATACGCCGACCAAGGGCGGTAAGTGTAGTCGCAGTGGCTGTGCCTCTCAGCCTTCTGGCTGCCATGGCAATGTTATACACCGGTGGTTATACCCTCAATATAGTCACCCTTATCGGTCTGGCTGTGGGAATCGGCATGCTCGTGGATAACAGCATAGTTGTGTATGAAGCGATTCAGCGCAGGCTTGAAAGGGGAGTAGACCCGGACGCGGCAGCAGGGGAAGGTGTAAAAATTACTATCAGGGCTATCATAGCCGCGACAGTGACCACAGCTATTGTGTTTCTCCCTATTGCATTTTTAATTGAAGACGCAATGATCAGGGGACTTCTTAAGGTACTTGCCGCCGCCATTCTGCTGCCGCTGGTATCTTCCCTTCTCGTAGCCGTCGGGATGGTACCGCTTTTAAGCAGAAAGCTTGCAGCTCCTGCTGCATTGGCAAGACTCGATGCGGTTCGGAAGAGGAGAGAACTGTATGCCGGACTGGTATCTCCTGACAAATGGCGGGAACTGTTTTCAGGCCTGTTAAAGATTTCCCTTCGTCACCCTGCCGGGTGGCTTGCTGTTATAACAGGTGCAGTTTTAATTACTGTTATGGTAGCTGTTCCGTGGGTACTGGTGAGTTCAACATCAGAAGAGGCAAGGGAGGCTGATGAAATAAGACTATCCATTGATGTCCCATCCGGAGATTCCCTGGAGGCAATAGGCCGGGATATATCAGCACTTGAACACGCGGCACTCGAGCTTGAAGGTATAAAATATGTTGAAAGTATTGTGCAGGAGGACAACAGTTCACTTAATATCAAGTTTGTTGACCGGGATGAACGTCCTGAAGACCTGACAGCCTATCGGGTAAGATCAAAGGTAAGAGAGGCGGCAAAAACCCTCAAGGGCATAGAAATCAGATCTGAAGAAACATCGGGAGGAGGGGAATCCAGGCAAGGCGGCGGGAACGCGCAATTGTTCGGCCAGGGGCCTTCTGAAATTGTTCTTTCCGGGCCTGATACAGATCAGTTAAAAGTTCTTGCCGAATCCATAAAGGAAAGACTGGAATCTATCCCGGAGATAGGCAGACATGGTGTCTGGCTTTCAGCCAAGTCGGGGCAGGATGAAATACAGGTTGTTCCTGATGATTTTATATTGACCGGTTTGGGACTTACTTCGGATCAGATAATGCCGATGCTGAGTATGCTAAGCAGGGAGGGGACGGAAATGCGAGCCGGAATGATCCTGGACAATGGAAGAGAGATCCCCCTTACTGTCAGAAGTTATGAAACCGCTTCCAGTCGGATAAGTTATAAGATGGAAAAACTCAAGCTGCCGACAACCGCAGGTGTCCTGCCCCTTGGGCTCGTGTCTGATGCCCATAAGATGCCTCCCCCCCCCATGATCCAGCATCACAACGGAAGGCGGGAGTTAAGTGTATTTTACAGGTTCAGTGAAAGGGTGCCCACAACCGGACCGGCAAGGGATGCACTGGATGAGGAAATTCTGTCAATGATAAGAAGCATTCATCTGCCTGCGGGGTATATCGTTGATCCGCCGGATAAGGAAGAGTCTACAAGCTGGTTCAAACGTATTTTTATACCCATTCTGCTCCTGCTCTTTGCCGTGCTGGCTGTTACATTCGAATCTCTTACAATGCCTGTGCTTGTGCTGTTTGCTGTCCCTCTGACAATACTGGGATCAACGTGGGCACTGGTACTGACAGGCATGCCGGCGGATATGATGGCCATGGCAGGGGCTGTTGTTCTTCTCGGACTTACTGTAAACCCGGCCATTCTCCTTGTAGACCGTATGCAGCAGAGGGTACTTACAAGGTCATGGTCGGCAGGAGCCGCCGCAATAGCAGCGGTCAGGGAAAGGGTCAGGCCGGTTTTAATGACAACATGCACCACAATCGCCGGGTTATGGCCTCTGGCCATTCCCACAGGCAGGGAGAATGAAATATGGCCGTCCTTTGCCGTAGTGGTTATGGGAGGCCTTGCCACTTCAAGCCTGCTTATCCTGCTTGTGGTCCCTATGGGTTTTGTGTTCCTGAACCGCCTGGACAGGCTGTTTGGAAGACTTGGTCCGTGGATAATAGTGCTGTGGTTTGGAATGACCGCGGCAGTGATGTCTCCCCTCATTATATTTGATCACATCTCTACCATGACATGGCAGATCACCACCACAGTGCTTGTAGCCGCCATTCTTCTTGGTATGATAGTATTTCTGTTCAGGAGACCGGATATCCCTGAACCGGAAGCAGAAGTGGACATAAAGGTAAAATTCCTCCATAAAATATATGGTCGTCCGGGACCTGTGGGTCGTGCCTGGCGATCGGGGGAACACTTCGCGGAAAGGGTCCTTGCCAGGGGAGGCAAACCATTTTTACCTGGAGATACTATTCAACCAATTATTACAAGGATAGTACTCCTTTCAGGGGCAGGATATCTCGCCTTTTTCTTAAACAGCACATGGTGGCGTCTTGTGTTCTCCTTTATCGGCGCCATCATACTCAGCCAGATCCTGATTCAATTGAGACGATTGAGGGGCAAATGTGATCCCGCCGGCAGGCCTGATCCCGGTGGTGTGGAACATTTGCTGGCATTTCTGGTCCCGTGGGTTGTGTTCATATTATTAGGCCTTCATTATTATCTCATACCGGTAATGGCAGATGGCAATCCCCGACTCACACCTCTGGCCCTGGTGCTTATAGCGGCTTTAATAATATTTATACAGTGGGGGAGAAAAACAGCAAAAGACCTGGCTGCGGGAAAAATAACGGAACGTGTGGACAGGGGATTTTTACAGAGAGTAAAAACTGTCTGGCGGAGGGTAAATAGAAGGTTATTCAGTCTGGATCTTCCTAGGGAGGAGGTGGAGGCACTTAAGAATGTCCATTTTCGCGCAGAGAAGGGAATGATAGGCATACTCGGTCCAAATGGAGCAGGTAAAACAACACTTCTCAGGACCCTGGTAGGAATACTGGTGCCTACAGCAGGCGCTATAGATATTGGTGGAATATCTATTAAAACAATAAGGAGACACCTGGCAAGGTGGATTGGATACCTGCCGCAGGACTTCGGGCTGCCAGGAAACCTGACAGGGAGAGAATACCTGGAATATTATGCCCTCTTATACGATATCGGCGACAGCAATGTGACAAAGGAGAGGGTTGAAAATCTTCTCGAGGAGGTAGGGCTGTCTGATCAGGCGGATAAGGAGATCAAGGGTTATTCGGGCGGGATGAGGCAACGTGTGGCAGTTGCGCGAACCCTGCTGCGTCTGCCTCCCATAATAATAGTGGATGAACCCACAGTGGGTCTTGATCCGAGGGAACGTATCCGATTCAGGAACCTTCTGGCTAAACTGGCTGAAAACAGAGTGGTTCTGTTTTCAACTCATGTTGTTGAGGATGTGGCAGTAGCCTGTGAAAGGGTGATTGTCCTGGCTGCAGGAAAAATGGTCTTTGATGGCAAGCCTTCCATGCTCGCCAGAGAAGCGGAAGGCATAGTATGGGAATTTAGGATCCAGGCTGGAGAGGAAAAAAACATCCGAAAAGATGCCATGATCGTGGACCAGCTTCCGGAAGAAAATGGCTTCTATCGTGCACGGGCCCTATGTGTAGAACCCCCTCTTCCTCAGGCACGCAGGATCTCACCCAGTCTGCAGGACGGATACCTGCAGCTTGTGGGATACGGGATGGAGCGGAAGGTGTCAGGACTGAATAATATGGAAAGAGAGTGATGAGACAGTGAAAAGCAAACTGACAGGACGAATTATGGACTATCTAAGACTTACACACCTGTCCATCCAGTTGATAGCAGGACGCCGTTTTTATATCACAGTTCTGATCCCTCTACTTTGGCCGGCCTTTCAGGTGTTTCTCCTTCTTGTGGGCCTGAGGCAGTCTGAAATTGAAGCGATAAACGTCCAGACGCTTATTGGACTGCCTCTGGTGATTTATGCCATTGGTCTTGGTATTCGGATAATAGCCAGTGAGGTGGATCGAAGGACCCTGGAAGTTGCCTATACTGTGCCTGGTGGCAGCCACAGGATCTGGCTTGCCAAGATGACCGCGTCCTTTTGTTTGTTGCTGTTCAGTGAAGTGCTGCTGGCCATAGTTACTCTTGTCCTGTTCACATCATTCCCATTTGTTTCATTTTATGGCGCCCTTCAGGCAGCAGTCTTCTACATGGTCGTTGGTATGGCCTTTGCCGCATTTTTCAGGAGTGAGATATCCGGTGCCATGGCAACAGCAGTTCTTTTGACTATCAATATTATGATTGGATTTGGCAGTAAGATGCGCTTATCTCCCTTTTTTAATCCACTGGCAATCGATTCAAATATGACAGATGTATTAGCCTATACTATTCAGAACCGTATCCTTTTTATTATAGTTATTTCAGCAATTACTCTTTTCACCTTTGCCCGTGTGGAAAGACGGGAGAAGATGCTAGGAGATTAAGGAGGCATTTCAAATGAAAAAAAAGTTTTCATTTAAAATGTTTGTTTCACCGTTTCCAGTTTTTGCATTATGCGGATTATTTTTTATAGGTGGATGTTCGTACGTAAAAAATTGGTATGAACCTTCTCCGGAATTTTATATTCCGCAGGAAGTGGTAAGACAGATTGATGTCATTGATTTAGAAGAAGCAGCAGAGGAGAAACCGGATACAGTGGATGCGGTTGTGTCGGAAATATCCCAGCTTGAGCTTTCTCTTGAAGAATGCCGAGCACTTGCGCTTGAAAACAATCTTGATCTTAAGGTTCAGCTTATCGATCCGGCCATTGCAGCCGAGCGTGTAAGTCAGGAAGAAGCACAGTTTGAGGCCACATTTTTTACTGATGTGGTCTATTCCAAGACCAATACGCCTGTTGCGACAACACTTGATATCCAAGGATCAAGCAGGGAGAATACCTACACCGATCTTGGAGTCAGCGTTCCACTTCGGACAGGAGGGGAAATAAAAGTCGACTTAATTGACGGCAGGTCCAAGACGAACTCTTTTTGGTCTATATATGACCCTACCTATGACTCTGACTTTTCAGCTTCCATCAGTCAGCCGCTCCTTCGTAACGCAGGAAAACGGATTAATGAGTATGCCATCCGGATCGCGGAATACGACAGGCATATAACTGATGCCAGAACAAAACTTCAAGCGATACGCGTTATCGCTGATGTGGACCGTGCTTACTGGAGGCTATACGCGGCAAGGAGGCTGTTGGATGTACGTAAGCAGCAGTATGAATTGGCTAACACCCTGTATGAGCAGACAGAGATTTTTGTGGAGGTTGGGACAAAACCTCAGATTGAACTGATTCGAACGCGGGCAAGTATTGCGGAGAAACTTGAGGCGATTATAAACGCGGAGAATGATCTTAGAGACACGGAGCGGGATCTTAAACGAATGCTCAACAAAGCAGGTTTGGGAATGGAAACTGTGACGGTGCTTATTCCCTCTACAGACCCTGATCCTGTCCGATATGAAATCCAAAGGCAGGAGATGGTAGCAAATGCCATAGAAAACCGTATGGAGATGCTGGAGTTAGAGCTGCAAATTGCTCAGGATGCCAGTAGGATTGATTATTTGAGAAACCAGACACTACCATTGCTGACCATGGAATACAGATACAATATTAATGGCCTCGGTCCAACAAGGAAAGATTCCTATGATATACTTTTCGATAATGATTTCGATGACCATCGCGTTGGCTTGCAGGTATCGATACCCTTGGGAAATGAGGCCGCAAAGAGCAGACTTCGTCAGGCTATTTACGAGCGCACGCAGAGATTAGCAAGCCGGGATAATAAAGAGGCGCAGATAAAATACGAGGTACTCAAACAGATTGACAAGCTGGATTCGACCTGGCAGCGTATTCTGGCCAGCAGGCAGACAACAATACTCCAGAACGAGCAGTATAAGGCGGAAAAAAGACAGTTTGAGCTCGGGCTTGTTACATCCACGGATGTTCTGGATGCTCAGACAGCCCTTGCAGAAGCACAGAGAGTGGAAATCCTTGCGCTTGCGGAGTATCAGATAGCACTTGTTGACTTGGCATATGCAACCGGAACACTCCTTGGTGCCGCAAAAGTGGAATGGGATCCGGTTGTTCCGAGAGAATGACCCTGTAATAATTTAGGGCCTGACCGACGACTCTTATCCCTGCTACTCCAAGCGCTTGAATCTGTAGCGAACCGCCATCTCTCCATAGGACATCTTCCCCTCTGGTGAAGGTGCCATCTGCATTCCCGGTATTACCATTTTGTCGTATTGCGGGGTCAGTATAAGAATGTCGTTGCCTTCCATTTCACACCCGAAGGTCATTGATGATCCTCCGCGCATCATGTTTGGAATCATGGCAACTTGATGATGGACCACAAATGTGGATCCGTCATATTCATAGGTTCCGGCATCAGCCATGAAACCCGCGACAGAAGCAACAGATCCTCCTGACCCGGCACCCCAGTCCGGCCTCGGTTCCTGAGAAAAATCTCGGATTGCGCTGTAGTACTTCTCGCCTATAAAAAGCATAAATGCTTGTGGAACGGTAGTTCTTCTATTTTCACCGATGCCGACATCCATTGCTTCGATCTTCCAAACCCCTTGAATTGTCGGTGCGGTAGTACCTTTATGTGATGCATCGATTACTGTGACACAGGCCATAACTAGCGACAGGGCTGCAATAAGACAGATGGATAGTAAAGTGCGTATCATTGGAAACCTCCTTTTGGTTCATATCCGAGATATCGTATACAGTTTTAAATATTCCCTTTGCCAGCTGAAGAGTTACTGTTTGGGCATGTCTTTTGGCAAAGGAATCTTCGGGCAGCCATTAGGACACACGGTTATCGTGTGAACATAACGAAGCTTCCCGTTTTCGAGCCTAAAGGTGTGGGTGTCGGGCAAACCATCTGCTCCGCCAAAGTCCACCAGGCCCACAACCGCCCCCATATCGACGTCGACAATGTAGCGCCGGTTGGTCATGGGTACACCTCCTCCCTTTGGAACCCCGACAGTACAGGAAGGGTTAGGATCATTTTGGGGATTGGTATATGCACCGCCCTCAATGCGGACACAGGGGATACCCCAGGGCACCTTGGAGAAGGCGGAGTAATCCTCAAATATCTCGAAGTAGTCGCTAGCGACTTGGACAAAAGTCTCACGGTCGGTGCGCTTATCAGGAGGAATGATGTCCCATTTTTCCGTCGACGAATACTTCAGATAGTTTTCGGCGTTAAAAAGCCAGTCATCCTCATCGGTGACCAGGCTTTCAACCTCCGCGATTTTGCCGTCTACAACCTTTAAACGGGTCCCGATGACATAGGGGTGGCTGCTGCTTGTGTGAATGATTTCTGAAAAAGTCTCGCAGATGTCCGCGTCGAAGAGGCTGCGTTGGAAATCGATGGTCAAGGGTGCCTGCCATATACCTTCTCCAAATGCAATTTCCTTCCTGTTTTCAATATACTTCGCATCGGTGGCAAGAGGCATCAGTGATGGATTGCCTTTTTCCAGGGCATCCAGGTATTTTTCGACGGTTTCCTGAAGGCTTTTCCGTGTGCATCCTGTTACTGCAGGAGTGACAGTTTCTGCATGAACCGATGAGACACTGCAGAGCAGCACAAACATAGCGATTATCCGAATCACAGATCCTCCTTATATATTACGTGCATAATTTTCCTCGGCAAACAATGCTGCTTATGGCCTGCCTGGAAGTTGGTTGAAACGATAATAACTGACTCCGTTCATTGAATTTTTTTTATCGTACCTTGATAAAGAAGGTTGCAATAATGCCAATAAGGCAGATGGGAATCATCCAATACCCTGCAGCTTCCCATCCAGCGGCAGCCTGAATCCGGGGAAAAAGCTGCCCGCTGATAAACATTCCTATATTCTGGCCGAAAATTGCTACAGCCATGCCGATCCCGATGTATTGAGGCTTCTTCGCCACCTCCGGAACCGCCGCGAGAAGAACCGCCGCGAGAGGACCGCCGACAACCCCGAATATGATCGTATACAACGGAACCAATGATGTTGTCACCGTAAAGGGGAAAATAAAGGTTATTGTCATCAGGATATATGGAATAAGAATCATGATCTTGCG
>Ga0111176_1037_pt1 | contig 26231 bp, 20 predicted proteins | sample DeeMarSWOR324_28_FD_80229 | JGI IMG/M metagenome (GOLD analysis project Ga0111176, IMG submission 80229) | Bacteroides sp. SM23_62_1 | reverse complement strand
CCATATCTGGTTAATCATCGTCTTAGTGAACCGGAAGATGAGCACTGATACATATTGATGAGGCGGGGATTTATTGCAATATCCTGATGTTAATCGCGCTATATAATTTTTAAAAAGGTTGAAAAAGAATCCTTTGTGCAGAGAAGAAACCTGTTTATGATGAATGTGAATAGACTAAACAATTGCTCTATTTCTCGAGAACACTTATACATTTTGTTTTAAATTTGAATTAAATTAAATCCTGATGAGAAAAATTATAATTGGCATTTTTATTTCAGTGGTTGGACTGTTCTTTATGAATGGATGTATACGTGATAATTCTGAAGAGCTGAAGGAAAATGAACGGCGTTTGCTGGAACAGTATTTACTGGATAATGGAATCACCCAGGAACCGACTGCTTCCGGTCTTTATTTCATTCTTCTCGAAGATACGGTTGGTATAGAACCGGATGTCACGGATATTGTTGAATTTGAATATACCGGGTGGCTTGTAGATGATAAAGTATTTGGAACAACTTACAGAAGTGTTGCAGAAGAGGAGGATATTTACAGTTCCAACATCGTTTATGGTCCCATAAGACTGATCCTTCAGGATGCACTTAAAGGGCTTACCGAAGGATTCCAGCTGATGGAGGAGGGTGAAAAGGCCATGATGATTCTTCCCTCGGACCTTGCCTACGGAGGGAGCACTATAGGCATCATTTCCAGTTATTCAACACTTATTTTTACCATTCATCTTCAGAAGGTGATATCCGATCCCTATTTACATGAACAAACCCTGATTAAGAATTTTATGGATGAAAACGGGTTTACGGGTCAGCCGACAGCATCAGGTCTTTATTATTTCCCCAGTGTAGAGGGTGAAGGAGATCTTATTCCGTCGGGTAGTCGTGTTCAGGTTAAATATAAAGGGTATTTCCTTGATGGAAGGGTGTTTGATTCAAACATTGATTCGGAGACACCCCTTTCCATTACGATCCCGGGTGAATTGATAATCGAGGGATGGAACCAGGGTATTCAGATGATGAAGAAGGGGTCAAAGGGAACATTAATTGTTCCTTATGATCTGGCCTATGGTGCGATGGGATCCAACAACATTTCACCCTATATGACACTGGTCTTTGATATGGAAATTGTTAATTTTCAGTAATTAATGAGATAAGCCTAGAATAAAGATCGAAGGCTTCTTATGAATATCTGGCAGGCTGGCTTTCCATTCGCCAATAGTCTTTGTTAAAATTTGTTCCTTTCCACCACTGATATTTGTTGCAATACATAACAGGGTATGGCGCCGGCAGGATTGCATGAGATCCCCCAGCATAGCCATATTGCGGTAAGGAGTTTCCATGAAAATCTGTGTTTGCTTTTCCCTGTAGACTTTTTCCTCAAGCTTCCTGATTGCTTTAATCCTGTCAGTTTTTTTAATGGGAAGGTATCCGTTAAATGCAAAATTCTGACCATTCAAACCGGAAGCAGCCAGTGCCATGATGATGGAAGATGGTCCTGCTAATGGGATTACCCTGCATCCAGCCCTGTGTGCCAGCAGGATGAGTTCTTCACCGGGATCTGCAATAGCTGGCATTCCGGCTTCAGACATCAGTCCCACATCTCTTCCCTCCATCAGGGGGTTTAAAAGTGCATTCAGATCACCGGAAGGTGTGTGTTCATCTAACACTAGGAATTCCGGTTTATCATGATCTGATTCAATACCTGCTCTCCGTAAGTGTTTTCGGGCAGTATTAACATTTTCAACGATGAAAACATCAATTTTTTTCATTACCACAGTAACTTCGTCTGAGTGGACTTGTCTGGAAGGATTATCTGATATGGGAACAGGAATGAGGTACAGAGTTGCTTTCATACTCAGGAAATATTAAAATTGTTTGTGAATTTAGGAAATGTAGTTCAAAGTTCAAGGTTTAAAGTTCAAAGTGGGTGTGGGTGTGAGGTGTGAGTGTGATTAATCACAGAGTCCACAGAGAATATTACTCTGTGATTCTCTCAATAACTCTGTGACCTCTGTAGTTAATCACACCCTAACCTCAAACTCGTACGGCACCGGTAACCATTATCCATGCTCAGTTAGGCTGGTATTTCACAAACATTAACGAAGTAAAATGACCAGCATGAATTTCTGCCAGCCGGCCAACTGATTTAGCTTAAACGTCTTTTCCACCTTCGGTTTACATAATATAAATTTCATCCTCAGTACTCCAATACACTAATAAACCAATACATCAATAAACCAATAAACCAATAATCATATATTTTTGTAATATCATCAAGGTATTTTTTGACCTTTAAACAGACATGATTTTGAAGATAACATTTCTGGGCACTGGAACCAGTCAGGGAGTACCTGTAATTGCCTGTAAATGCCAGGTATGCCAGTCATCTGATCCATTGGATAAACGACTTCGGTCATCCATCCTTGTTGAAGCCAATGGTGTTACGATTGTTGTGGACACCGGTCCGGATTTTCGTCAGCAGATGCTTCGTGAAAATGTCAATATTCTGGATGCTGTCATTTTTACACATGAACACAGGGATCATATTGCCGGTCTGGATGATATAAGGGCTTATAATTTTATTCTGAGGAATCCCATGGAGGTATATGCTGAAGAAAGGGTTGTCAGGGCCCTTCAATATGAATTTCCTTATGTTTTTGCTGAAAGAAAATATCCGGGGATTCCTCAGATCAATATTAATTTAATAAATGAGAATCCGTTCAAGGTAAACAACCTCCCTGTTATCCCTATCAGGGTAATGCATTACAGGTTGCCGGTTCTGGGTTTCAGATTTGGTGATTTTGCCTATATTACAGATGCGAATGACATTTCAGAACAGGAGAAACGGAAGCTTGAAAACTTAAAAGTATTTACTGTTTGTGCTTTGAGGAGAAAAGAGCATATATCACATTATACACTGTCGGAAGCTATAGAACTGATAAAAGAAATTAAGCCTGAAATTGCTTACCTAACACATATCAGCCATCAGATGGGATTGCATGCTGAGGTAGGAAAGGAGCTGCCGGAGAATATTTTTCTTGCCTATGATGGACTGAAAATCACAGTATGATCAGCTGTGGTTTATATGTTTAATAACATAAAATCAAAAAGGAGATAAACAGTATTAGACGGGATAAATGGGGTGAGGGCTGGTAGTGATCCAGTCATTTATAGTGACTGGATCATTAGCGAAGCTGTGTCCGTATGTGAAGGTTTTCTATAAGGATCCAGTCATTTATAGTGACTGGATCATTGGCGAAGCTGTATCCTGCTATGTCATGAAATCAATCAAATGCATTCCCTGCAGACTTAAATGTTAACTTTGTAACTGTGCATATAAGAAATAAAGTATGGGACAAACAATGATTGAGAAGATACTGGCAATGCATAGTGACAGGAAGATTGTTCATCCTGGTGAAGTCATTAATGTCAGGATCGATACGAGGGTGGCCAGGGATTTTGGAGGTGCCAATGTAGTTAAACATCTCAGGGACAAAAGCCTGGGTATAAATGATAGTTCAAGGACATTTTTTACTTTCGATTGTAATCCAACAGGATCTGACCAGAAATATGCTGAAAATCAACATATTTGCAGAATATTTGCCAGGGAACATGGAATCAAAGTATTTGACATTAATCGTGGTATAGGAACTCATATTCTGATCGATGAAGGATTGGTATTTCCCGGGGCAACGGCTGTTTCAACCGACTCACATGCCAACCTTCTGGGTGCTATAGGGGCATTCGGGCAGGGAATGGGTGATCTTGATATCGCTGCAATCTGGAATAGTGGGAAAACGTGGTTCAGGATTCCTGATTCTGTAAAAATTATTTTAAATGGGGCTTTCCAACCTGGATTGAATGCTAAAGACATAATTCTGAATCTGCTGGCAAGATTTGGGGCAAACCGGTTGCTCGGATGTTCGGTTGAAATCACTGGTGAAGCTGTCCTTAAATTGTCAGTGGATGAGCGGATTACAATTGCTTCCATGGCTACGGAAATGGGAGCCTTAACAATCTTGTTTGAACCAAACCTTGATGTTATACGGTATTGTGAATCACGTGTTTGCCAGAAGATAGACCCGGTTGTTCCGGATAGAGATGCGATCTATTCCGAAATTTTTGAAATTCAGGCCAGTGAGTTTATCCCCATGATTTCCCGGCCAGGGAAGCCACATGACGCTGTTGCGGTGAATGAGGTAAAAGGAACAAAAATCGATTCAGCTTTTATTGGAAGCTGTACCAATGGCAGATTAAAAGATCTAAGGATTACTGCAGAAATATTAAAGAACAGAAAAGTTGCACCTGGCGTGATCCTAAAAATAGTCCCAAGTACTGATAAGATCTGGAACCTTTGCCTTGAGGAAGGATTATTCGAGATATTCAAGGATGCCAGGGCAATGGTTTCCAATGCAGGATGTGCAGGGTGTGCTGCAGGCCAGGTAGGGCAGAACGGTCCGGGTGAGGTAACAATCAGTTCGGGTAACAGAAATTTCCCGGGGAAGCAGGGAAAAGGAGATGTGTACCTGGCATCCCCACCTGTTATTGCTGCTTCTGCAATAGCCGGTTACATAACCACTCCAGACGATATTCCGGACAAACCAGCAGTATACATAACACCAAAGAAAAAAATAACTAAATCATCAGAGAAAACTATTCATGTTAAGGAAAAACCCAAAGTTATTAAAGGTAAAGTATGGTATATTGATCAGGATAACATTGATACGGATATGATTTTTCACAATCAATATCTTGCTGTCACAAATCTGGAGGAAATGGGTAAATACACTTTTAGTAATCTTAAAGGATATGAGGATTTTGCAAAAAAAGCAAAGACAGGTGACATAATCCTTGCAGGTAGGAATTTTGGTGCCGGTAGCTCCAGGCAACAGGCAGTTGATTGTTTTCGGTCATTGGGCATTCAATGTATCATAGCAGAATCCTTCGGGGCCATATATGAACGAAATGCAATAAACGCTGCATTTCCCATACTTTCGGGTCCAACGCTTAAAGATCTTGAAATAAAACAGGGTGACATTCTTGAAGTTAACTTTATGTCAGGTGATATTATCAATATGAGAAACAAGAAAAAAATTCAGGGATCAGCATTTTCTGAAGTACAGATGGAGATATATCAGAAGGGTGGACTTTTCTAAAACAGCTATCACGGATGAAGCGCACTTTTGTTGAAAAAATTTTAAATGCACGGGCAGGATCAATTATATTCAGTCGGCCAGACCTGATTCTTTCACATGATAATTCTGCAAGTATTTATAAAACATTCCAGAATATGGGTGGATCCAGGATCTTTGATCCTGATAAATTATTAATTGTCCTTGATCATAATGCCCCCCCAACGGATGCTAAAGTAGCAAATGATTACCAGGCCATAAGGGATATGGTTAAACACCTGGGAATCAATAAGTTTTATGATTCAGGAATGGGAATCTGTCACCAGATTATGTCCTCCCATGCCCGACCCGGTATGATTATTCTTGGAAGTGATTCTCATACTTGTACTGCCGGAGCTTTTAATGCAATGGCTGCAGGTATTGACAGGACTGAAACAGCTGGATTATGGAAGCGGGGTGAAACCTGGCTTAGAGTGCCTGAAAGCATCAAGATTACGCTGAAAGGGAAATTAAAAAAGGGAGTTTTTGCTAAAGACCTGTCCTTATGGATTATTGGAATGATAGGATCAGCCGGAGCCAATTATATGTCAATTGAATTTCATGGGGACGGAATAAAATCTTTGAGCATATCTGACCGCATGACCATCGCCAATATGGCCTCAGAAATGGGTGCAAAGAATGCAGTTTTTCCTGCAGATGAGACTTTAGTAGAATATTTTGGTGAAGATATTGCTGATAAGGTATGGTCCGATGATGGGGCAGAATATGTTGCAGAATATGAAATTGAACTGGATCACGTCATGCCCCTTGTTGCAGTACCTCATCATGTTGATCATATAAGGGCGGTTCATGAAGTGGCAGGCATAAAGGTCAACCAGGGCCTGATCGGGACCTGTACAAATGGAAGGATTGAAGATTTACGCGTCGCTGCAGAAATTCTGAAAGGTAATAGTCTTGCTGAGGAGTTCCAGTTGCATGTGATACCAGCTTCACGCGAAATTTATATCCAGGCTGTGAAAGAGGGGGTCGTAACAACTTTTTTAGAAACCGGTGCGACAATCCTGAGTTCATCCTGTGGCCCATGCCTTGGAACGGGTCAGGGAATACCGGCTGATGGCCATAAGGTCATTTCAACAGCTAACAGGAATTTCATGGGGAGAATGGGTAACAAAAATGCAGAAATTTATCTTGCCTCACCCGCAACAGTAGCAATTTCAGCCTTGAAAGGTGTCATAACTGATCCTAGTAATAAAGTATCGGGTGAAGTTTATCCCTATCAGCAGCAAAAGCAGGACGAGACGGTAATGATTGCAGGTGAGAGAAGAAAAATCAATGGTGTCTGGAATTATTCTGATGTGAATAACCTGAATACTGATCAGATGTTTGCCGGAAATCTGACATACAGCATCATAAGCTCTGATGGCCATGCCATCCTGCCGCATCTGTTTAAAGGTTTCGACCCGGCATTCGCAGAGGAGGTTAAATCCGGAGATATTATCCTGGCAGGTGAAAATTTTGGCTGTGGCAGTTCCAGGGAACATCCATCTGTGGGGCTTGCATATGCAGGTATCAGGGCAATCATTGTGAAATCAGTTAACCGTATCTTTTTTCGCTCTTCTATCAACCAGGGACTTGTACTGGTAGTCAATCCCCTGGTTGTTGACGCTTATAAGCCGGGTGACAGGGTGGATATTGACTTGAAATCAGGTCATATTCTTCTGAATGATAAGAAGTTCTATATTGATCCGTTGCCGGATAAATTAATAGAGGTGGTCGAAAAGAGAGGATTGGTAAATTGGATAAGGGAAAAATGAGAGGTAATAAAACCATTAACTGGCTGCTGGAAGGTGATCCTTCCGTACGGTGGCAGGTATATCTTGATCTGATTGATGCAGATGAAGAAACTGTCTGGCAGGAGAGAACAAAAATAGCATCAGAGGGATGGGGTGCAAGGTTATTGAAACTTCAGGATCCGGAGGGAACATGGGCAAATAAATTATATTCCCCCAAATGGACTTCCACAACTTATACATTATTACTTCTCAGAAGACTGGGACTTGATCCGGATAACGTTCAGGCACAGAAAGGAGCATTCATACTCCTGGATAAAGGTTTTTATAAAGACGGCGGCATCAACTTCTTCAAATCCTATCAATACGGGGAAACCTGTGTGACCGGCATGGTTCTTTCTATTCTTTCTTATTTTAATATTCAGGATAAAAGACTGATTTCCATGGCTGAACATCTCCTCGGACAACAAATGAATGATGGGGGATGGAATTGTGAACGTCCAAAAGGAGCAACACATGGCTCATTTCATACAACAATCAGTGTCCTTGAAGGACTTCTGGAATATCTCGAAAAATACACAGAGTTTAAAGAGGATATTGAAAAAAGCCGACGTGATGCTATGCAATTCCTGTTGAATCATCACCTGTTCAGATCTCACAGAACAGGAGAGGTTGTTGATCCCAAAATGACGAGGTTCTCTTTTCCGCCCAGGTGGAGATATGATGTGATGCGATCGCTGGATTATTTTCAGAAGATCAATGCTCCAAAAGATGACAGGTTTTCAGATGCCATAGATCTTCTGCTTAGAAAGAGACTTCCTGACGGGAGATGGAATTTGCAACAGAAACATACTGGTCGTGTGTATTTTGATATTGAAAAAACAGGAGAACCAAGCAGGTGGAACACATTGAGAGGTTTGAGAATTTTGAGGTGGTGGGAAGATAAAAGTCAATAATCTTAAAAACAAGACGAATAGCATATTAGAAAATTTAATTCGTGAAAGATTTCAGAATCGCGGTCATCGGCGCAGGAGCTGTAGGTGGCATAACAGCAGCTATTCTTAGAAAGTCGGGTTTGGATGTTTCCCTTGTAACCAAACACCCTCAGTTGGCAATGAAAATTTCACATGAAGGTATACATGCATTCGGACATTGTGGCGATATATGGATAAATGTACCTGCGGTCCCTGCGATCTCAGATCTGGAAGGCTACTTCGACCTTGCAATGATAGCCACAAAGGGATATGATATGTCTGAAGCAGCAGAAAAAGTGCTTCCTTACTTGAGGGATGATTCAAGAGTAATATCTATGCAAAATGGGATTTGCGAGGATGATCTTGCAAATGTAGTTGGTAAGGAACGTACAGTAGGTTGTGTTGTTGGCTGGGGAGCAACAATGAGGCATCCCGGTGAGGTGGAAATGACATCCGGAGGGGAGTTTGTAATTGGAAACTGGAAACGCGAAAAAGACATCTGGCTTGAAGATATCTGTGGGATCCTTAATTATATTGTCCCAACAAGAATTTCTGATAATATAGAATCAAGTCTTTATTCCAAACTAATCATTAATTCCTGCATCACAACACTGGGAGTGATTTCAGGTCTGTACCTGGGAGAAATCCTTGCAATAAAGAAAGCCAGGGATATTTTGATACATATAATTTCAGAAGCTATTAAAGTTGCAAATGCCATGGGAATTGAGGTAGAACCATTTGCTGGAAAACTGGATTATTATTCCTTTCTGAAAAAGGGATTGCTATCAAATTTTAAGCAACATTTGACCATCCGCGTGATAGGATATAAATACCGTAAACTAAAGTCTTCCAGTCTCCAATCAATTGAAAGGGGAAAACGGACGGAGGTAAACAATTATAATGGATATATTGCCATAAAAGGAAAGGAGAATGGAATTAAAACCCCTGTTAATGAGCAGCTTACAAGAATGGTAAAAGAAATAGAAGAGGGAAAAAGGAAGATAACACCGGAGAATTTTAAAGCACTTACTGGGTGACATGAAGTCACCCAGTAAGTGCTTTTATTGAATAATATTCCTTGAGTCACAAAAGCGGCCACGAGGCCACTTTTGTACATCTGGGAGTATTAATCACACTCAAATCTCTTATCTCACACAAACTGAAAACCTGGAACCGGGAACCGAGAACTACAAAAGCGGCCGCAAGGCCGCTTTTGTATGTACTCCCGGCGGGATTCGAACCCACGACCTACGGCTTAGAAGGCCGTTGCTCTGTCCAACTGAGCTACAGGAACAGTTTAGCGGCTGCAAAATTAAGAAAAAACGACCATAAATAAGGAAATTTTGTATTATTTTCAGATGACATTTCCATCTGAACTAATGTAGTGAAAACAGGTACAAGATTAAGAGTACTGATTGTGTGTAAAACAGGGGAAACTGGCATATTCCAGGCGATAAGATAGCAGATTATTCATAATAAACTTATTAACAATCATTCTAGCAATAGTCAAAATAATTAAATAACATAGTCATGACGATGAATCTGGAAGAATTCCGGGAATATGCCCACCAGTTTACAGACTGGATGGCCGATTATTACAGGAACATTGAAAAATACCCGGTCAAATCACAGGTGAAGCCTGGTGAAATATTTGAAAAACTACCGGATATGCCACCTCAGAGAGGTGAATCAATGGATAAGGTATTTGATGACTTTAATTCACTTATCCTCCCCGGTATAACCCACTGGCAGAGCCCGAATTATTTTGCATATTTTACGGCAAACACCAGCTTTCCGTCTATTCTGGCCGAAATGCTAACAGCAACCATGGCTGCCCAATGTATGATCTGGGAAACATCCCCGGCTGCGGCGGAACTCGAGGAAAAAATGATGAACTGGCTGAAAAAGATGATAGGATTACCTGAATATTTCGAAGGAGTTATTCAGGATACTGCCTCCACAGCAACGCTTGTTTCTTTACTAACCGCAAGAGAAAAATACACTGATTTCTCAGTGAATGAGTATGGTTATTCAGGAAATGAGAAACTCCGTATTTATTGCAGTACCGAAACACACTCATCCATAGAAAAAGCGGTAAAGATAGCAGGTCTAGGGAAAAATAATCTTATGAAAGTTGAAGTGGATCAATCCCTGGCAATCAACACTTCAGAATTGAGAAATGCAATTGAAAAGGATCTGCAAAATGGTTTGAAACCGTTTTGTATTGTAGCAACCCTTGGCACAACAGGTACCCTGGCCATCGACCCCCTTCATAAGATTGCAGGGATCTGTAATGAATATAAACTATGGCTTCATGTCGATGCAGCTTTTGCAGGCACTGCTCTAGTGCTGCCTGAGAACAGGTGGATGACTATTGGGATTGACCAGGCCGATAGTTTTGTTTTCAATCCCCATAAATGGATGTTTACAAACTTTGATTGCTCAGCTTATTTTGTGAAGGATAAGGAGGCTCTCATCAAAACGTTTGAGATACTACCCGAATATCTGAAGACCGGAACACGTGGTGTAGTGAATGATTATCGTGACTGGGGAATCCAGTTAGGAAGAAGATTCAGGGCATTAAAACTGTGGTTCGTAATACGTAATTATGGAGTGGAAGGAATCTCTAAAAAAGTGGACGAACACATTGAAATGGCCAAAGAACTGGCAGGAAAAATAAAATCTGCAAGTAATTTTGCCCTTTTCGAACCCCAGCATCTGAACCTGGTTTGTTTTCGCTATCAACCAGAGTATGTTCACGCACACGAAGAAATCAATGACCTGAATCAAAAACTACTTCAAAATCTGAATGATACCGGGAAGATTTTTCTCACCCATACAAAGGTAAACGGACTGATTACCCTCAGGATGGTAATAGCACAGACCTATTTGGAGAACAGGTATGTGGATAAAGCCTGGGAATTGATACAGAAGACAGCTAAGACCTTATAGGACTTATTAACACAGCATGCCAGTTGCACGTTTCACGCCTGCCCGGCTTGAATATGCCATAAACTTTTAACCTGCAACTCAGGTTAATTATTTATTTAATAAATATTTCTCGAGTAATTCTTTACCCTGCATGATTGCTTCACGGCCTGATGATTCAATACCATACCAGCCACGGTAACCCGAGTCATGACAAAGTTGAATCATCCGTCTGGTTTGTTCTTCATCAGGTTGATTCCTGTACGACATTCCTCCAGCCCAGGGCAGGGTTTTTTCCAGGTATTCATAATTATTAAAATTGGGTCCTGGTGATCTCCAGTCAGGGTATGTTCCAAAATAAAGGTTATTAACTTCTTGCATCAGGGCTACCATCCAATCCGCATCGTTTGAGAAGCCGCCATGATTTTCAATGAGGATACTAATATTTGCCGGAACTGCATATTCAAGCATCTGTTGATAGGTATCTGCAGCCCATTTAAGCGCCTCTTCCTTCGAAGCATCCTGGGGACCACGGCAATTTGTACGGATTGCAGTACAACCCAGAAACTGTGCAATATCAATCCATTTCTGATGATTGATCACGGTCTGTTTACGCTCCTCTTTATCAGGGGTGCAGGTTTCTCCTTCATCATCAATCATGATCAGAACCATCGTAACATTATAATCCTCTGCATTCTTTTTTAATCTTCTCAGGTATCCGTACGTCGGAACGTCAAAAAGGGTGTTAACAAATTCAATCCCGTTAATATCAAAGACTTCTCTTGCTATCTTCGGGAAATCAAGTGTTTTCCATTGACCATCTTGAATTTCACTAACAAGCGCCCATTGAGCAATAGAAATATCATCCTTCACGGTGCGCGGAGTCGGTGTTGTAGAAGGAATCTTAAAAGAACTCAGACTGACCAGACCGGCACTGGCAGCCAATGAATTTGTAAGAAAATTTCTTCGTGTCATCATTGTGATTAATTTTTACATTATTATCAGCAAATTAAATTACAAAAAGCTTCCTATATTTAAATCATTTATGTAAATATTTTATCTGACAGAGAAAATAATATTGTCTTAAAGGAAAATTTTGGATTATAATAGACCCTTGGAGCTTTTAAAGAGCTACAAAGGTTATAAAACAATACAAAATGCCAGATCGTTGGTCCTTACAAAATAAAAAAATGCTGATTACCGGTGGTACAAAAGGTATTGGCTATGCTATTGTCAAAGAATTCCTTGAACTTGGTGCAGAAGTAATATTTACCGCCAGAACCTCAAATAATGTAAGGGCTATGGAAGAGAAACTAAAGACCGAATATTCTGTGGTAAAAGGAATCACTGCCGATTCAACGAACCCGGCAGATCGTGAAATTGTGATTTTTGAGATCGAAAAAAGATGGAAAGAACTTGATATTTTTATTCATAATGCAGGAACGAATATCCGGAAGAAAATAAATGAATATACTGAAGATGAAATTGATCTTCTGATAGAAACAAATTACAGGTCGGCTCTTGAGTTCTCACGAAAATTATTTCCATATTTAAAGAAATCTAATCAGGGGAATGTTATATTCATTTCTTCAGTTGCAGGAATGGAGCATGTACGAACCGGGGCATTATATGGTACAACAAAGGCAGCCCTTATCCAGCTCACAAAAAACCTGGCTGTAGAATGGGCACCAGAACATATCCGTGTGAATGCGATTGCTCCCTGGTACATCAGAACGCCGCTTGCAGAACAAGTCATTCAAAATAAGGATTATCTGGAAGAAATTCTTGCAAGGACTCCTATGAAACGATTGGGTGAGACTGAAGAAGTTGCTGCTCTTGCCGCATTTTTGTGTATGCCGGCTGCTTCATATATAACCGGTCAATGCATCGCCGTCGATGGGGGATTTTCTGTAAATTTATTTTGAATCAGGTCAGGAAAAAAAGTAATTTAGCATTTATACTATACAACAATTTAGCAATTTAACAATCAATTTATTATGAAAAGGTTAATGATTATGATCAGCCTGTTATCAGGTTTGTTATTAATGATTCATGCCCAGCATGATACAATCAGAATCATTGTAATTGGAGCTCATCCCGATGATCCGGATGGTGATGCAGGAGGTACAGCAATCCTATGGAGCAAAATGGGACATGCCGTGAAGTTTGTATCAGTCACCAACGGTGATGCCGGTCACTTCGCAATGGGGGGAGGTGAACTGGCGAAAAGGAGAATCCAGGAAGCCAAAGAGGCTGGCAGGAGATTCGGTGTAGAATATGAAGTCCTTGATAACCATGATGGTGAACTCACTCCCGACCTGGAGATCAGGAAAGAAATCATACGTCTTATCCGTGACTGGAAGGCAGATATTGTTATTACCCATCGTCCCAATGATTATCATCCGGATCACAGGTATACAGCCATGCTGGTTCAGGATGCGGCCTACATGGTGATTGTTCCGAATATTGCAGCTGACACTCCTCCATTGAAAACCAATCCTGTATTTCTTTATGCACAGGATTATTTCAAAAAGCCCAATCCTTTCACTCCTGACATTGCTGTTTCTATTGATGATGTTATGGAACAGAAAATTTACGCAACAGCTGCGCATGAATCTCAATATTTTGAATGGCTGCCATGGACCGGTGGACGTCTTGATGAAGTTCCAACTGGTGAAAAGGAACGGCTTGATTACCTCGCAAACAGATATCGTGCAGGCGTATCACCAGAGGTCCGGGAAGCCCTGATCAAATGGTATGGAAAGGAAAAGGGATCAGCTGTTAAGTATGCTGAAGCATTTGAAATATGTGAGTTTGGGAGGCGTCCCAATGAAGAAGAAATTCTTAAATTATTTCCCATGCTGGGTAAAAAATGACCTGGCCGTTTTCCGAGAGCGATCTGTTCAATAATCACGCGGGTATTTAAATAGATTCAATATGACAGATACTTTTATTGCAACTGCTCAATTTGAACACCGAAGCAGAGATAAAGCATATAATATATCAAAAATTGAAGAACTCACTGCTGTTGCTGCAAAACATCATGCGTCGGTTGTCAGTTTCCATGAGATGTGTATTACCGGATATGCTTTTCTTAGAAGATCAGATGAACAGGAGATGCTGGAACTGGCGGAACCTGTCCCGGAAGGATCAAGTACAGAGCTGCTGATACAGATTGCATCAAGATATCAGGTAGCTTTGCTGGCAGGGCTACTTGAAAAGGATGGGACAAAATTTTATAACACATATATCTGTGTTAACCATGATGGGATGGTTGCAAAATTCAGAAAGTTACACCCTTTCATTAATAAATATTTGTCACCGGGAAATGAGTACGTTGTTTTTGAACTTTTTGGGAACAAATGTGGCATTCTGATCTGTTATGACAACAATGTTATAGAAAATGTAAGAGCTACCACCCTGCTTGGAGCTGAAATCATCTTTATGCCTCACGTAACAGGTTGTACACCATCAGCAATGCCAGGCAGGGATTATGTGAATCCACTGCTATGGGCAAACAGATTTAAAGATCCGGATGCACTGAGAAAGGAATTTGACAGCAGGAAATACCGTGAGTGGCTATTAAGATGGTTGCCGGCAAGGGCATATGATAATGGAGTCTATCTAATATTTTCTAATCCAATAGGTATGGATGACGATCAGGTTAAAGGTGGTGGATCTATGATCCTGGATCCTTTTGGGGACACCCTTGCAGAATGCCGTTCACTCGGGGATGAGGTAATCGTTGCTGATTGTACCGCTGATAAAGTTGATAAGGCCAGCGGAAAACGTTATCGCAATGCCCGGCGGCCTGAACTATACCGCAGCATCATTGGTATGGCCCACCACTCGGAGGTTAAAGTTGAATGGATGGAAGAAAAGAAAGATATGCTTTAATACCATTTAATAAAGTGAAAAATTAACTATAGATTAATCATGGAGAACAAACAGGATCATTCCCTGCCTTCTCTACCTTTAAACAGGTATTTCAGCCTTGCAGGATGACGGGATAAGTATGACTTGTTTGAATAAATTACAATAATTATGACTACAAATAAACAGGATGATTCAAAAGTAAATTCGGGACAATTTAAAACTGACAGATTAATGTCGCTGGATGCCCTGCGAGGGTTTGATATGCTCTGGATTATGGGAGGCAACAGGATTATCATTGCTTTAGCAGATCTTACCGGGCTGGCATTTTTTACCTGGGCGGCAAAACATATGCATCATGCTGTATGGGATGGCTTCAGGTTTTATGATATGATTTTTCCCCTGTTTCTTTTTATTGCAGGGGTCTCTATGCCGTACTCATTTGCAAAACGGAAAGCCAAAGGGGAAACGATGAAAAAAATATATCGTCATGTTTTTCAAAGGATGATCACCCTGGTGATTTTCGGTATTATTTACAACCAGTTTCTTCAATTTGACTGGGGCAATATCCGGTATGCCAGTGTATTGGGCAGAATTGGACTTGCCTGGTTTTTTGCTGCACTGATTGTCCTGAATAGTAATCCAAAATGGTGGTACGCATGGTTTGGTGGAATTTTATTGTTCTATTGGGCAATATTGATGCTTATTCCTGTACCCGGATTTGGAGCCGGGAATCTCACCATGGAAGGAAGTCTGGTCGGCTATATCGACAGGTTGTTGTTGCCCGGACGATTATACAAAGAGGTTCATGATCCGGAAGGAATACTTGGCACTATACCGGCGGTTGCGACTGCCTTAATGGGGGCACTAACAGGTAATTTCTTAAGGATAAGTGATCAGCAGATTAAGCGTCTATATAAGGGACTCCTGATAGGTGCTGCAGGAATAGTATCGCTTGGAATTGGATGGTTATGGGGGCTTATATTTCCCATCAATAAAAACCTCTGGACTAGCTCATATGTATTATATGCCGGTGGCTTGAGCCTGATATTGTTGTCCCTTTTCTATTTAATTATTGATGTCTGGGGATGGAAGAAATGGGCATTCTTTTTTGTAGTGATCGGACTGAATTCAATAACTATCTATATGTTACAGGCAGGGATAATCAATTTCCGCAGCAGCACAATGTTCTTTTTTGGCGGCCTGATCAAATCATTTTCAGAAAACTGGCAACCACTGATAACAGCCCTTGGTTATACAACAATATGCTGGATCTTTCTCTATATACTTTATCGAAAAAAAATATTCCTGAAAGTATAATCTTCAGGTTACCGGGTTCATATTCACAGCTCATTTCTTCAATGCACCCTCTCAAATCTACCTGAATCCTTCATCCTTTGACCTGTTTAATGACCCTGACATTTCACGATTGGGAACGGCGATATATATCCAAACCGAACAAACCTCTTCCGATAGTTACCGGGATTATCAGGACTCTCTGTACCCTGTACTCCGTTCCATCCCCTCTGCTCGATATCTCATGCTCCATGCTCCATTCTAATTACCCCATGCTACATTCTCATTTCTCTATGCTCCATGCCCCATGCTCCAAGCTCCATACTCCATGCTCCATGCTCCATGCTCCATGCTCCAGGCATTTACATCAATTCAGCCTGGGTCAGATAGTCGAAGCTCATTTTAACACTTTCGAACATATCACCCTTGCTGAGGTCCTGTTCGACAAAGCACATTTTCATTCCGGCTGTTTCGCGCACGGCGAATATCCTTTCAAAATCGATGGTGCCATGTCCAACCTCTGCAAAAGCTTTTTCTTCTGAATCCTCCATATCTTTTAAGTGCCAGAGTTCAAACCGTCCAGGGGCCTTGTTTAAATAAGCAACTGGATCCTGTCCGCCTTTTGTGATCCAGTACATGTCGAGTTCAAACTTAACCAGTTCAGGGTCTGTTTCTTGCAGGATAAGATCATATCCCATCTGTCCGTCATGAGAGATAAATTCAAAATCATGGTTGTGATATGCAAATTGTTGTCCGGCTTCTTTACATATTTCACCGAACTGATTGAATCTTTCAGACCATTTTTTATAATCGTCAATTGTTTTTCTTTCGTCTTCAGGGATAATGGCGTAAACAGTGTACTTAACATCGATAGAAGCCATATCCTCTACTGTTATCTTCCACTGATCAAGAATGGAAGCCCTGCTTTCTTCCGTTGTAAGCTCCGTAACAACATGCATGCTTGGCAGTGCCATCCCCAGATCTGTAATTATTTTAAGAAATTCCGATGGTGATTTACCAAGGATCATCCGTTCTCCGTAACCATACCCTTCGATGTTTTTATATCCAATCTCAGCAACCTTTTTCAATGTTCCTTCAAGGTCTTCATTTAGTTGGTCGCGAAGGCTGTAGATTTGTAAACCCAGAATGTCAGTAATACCTGTATCCAATACAACTTCACCGGAAGCAGGTTTTTTCCCTGACTTGCAGGCATATTGTGGTATAACCAGGCTACCTGCAGTCAGAATAGTCGTTGTTCTGATAAAATCACGTCTGTTTTTCATATGATAATTAATTAAGAGGTAAATTTGACAATGTACTTAGCTAAAGTAAATAAAATTACTTTATCCTTCAATTGAATAGAATTATTAATTTGAAAATTATATGGATAATGAAAGAATCTTATACTTTTTATTATTTTATAAATGACTCTCCATGGATTTAAAGAGCTCCAGGAGCTCCAAAATCCACAAGGAACTTAAAATCCTTGCGAAAAAAGCAACCTTTGAGGTGTTTACAACCCTCCAAGAGTTTAAGAAGCTGCAAGGGTCAAGAAAATAATTATCTTAGGAAATCAATTATTATGTAATTCATAGAGAATAAAATGAAGATCTCTGCAATCTTGTTAAAGAAGGCCATTGCCATCCTGTCTAAAGGTGATTCTGCCACTTCAGTGGTAAATTGTGCTATTGTTATTATTGTTTTGATCGGTATGTCGGCTTGTCGGGACCAACGGGAGAAGGAATTCAGGGTCGAGGATCTTGGATTTCATCCCAACATCCTCTGGATAACGTGTGAAGATATTACCGCTTCTCTTGGGTGCTATGGTGATTCTGCGGCCAACACACCCATCCTTGATCAGCTGGCCAGGGAGGGAATCAGGTATACCAATGCGTTTTCTGTAGCAGGTGTCTGTGCACCAAGCCGGCATGCCCTGATCACCGGTATGTACCCGACAAGCACCGGGGGGCATCATATGCGTACCATTAATAATCTGGTTGAGGATCTGCCGGATTATGGAGTGGTTCTTCCTCCCGAAGTCAGGTGTTTTAGCGAATTACTCAGAGCTGCCGGATATTACTGCACTAATAACCAGAAAACTGATTACCAGTTTTATGCACCGGTAACTGCTTGGGATGAATGTGATTTTGATGCACACTGGAGAAAACGGCCACCCTTGAAACCTTTCTTCTCAATTTTTAATTTTATAACGACACATGAATCAAGACTATGGACTCAACGTTGGGAACCTTTGCTAATAGATGAAGCCAGAGTTCCCATTCCTCCCTATTTCCCTGAACATCCAACCATCAGGAGAGATGTGGCCAGAAAATATTCCAATATTGCCGAAATGGATAGACAGGTGGGGATTATTCTTGATCAGCTTAAGGCAGATGGCCTGCTCGACAGCACTATTATTTTTTTCTATTCCGATCACGGGGGAATGTTGCCACGTGAAAAAAGGGAATTATATGATACCGGCCTGCGCGTTCCTTTAATAATCCGGTTTCCGGGAAAAGCAATGGCCGGGATGGTCATTCATGAGCTCGTATCATTTGTGGATTTTGCACCAACCGTTTTATCAATTGCCGGTGTGTCCATTCCTGATTATATGCAGGGACAAGCCTTTCTGGGTCCTCAAAAGCCGGATAAGCCAAGATCATACATATTTGGAGGACGTGACAGAATGGACACAGAATACGATATGGTAAGGGCAGTGAGAGATAAGCAATACAAATATCTCCGCAATTATTTTCCTGAACTCCCATTTGTCCAGGAAATCGAGTACCGTAAACAAATACCAACGATGCAGGTACTTTATGAGTATGATCAAAAGGGACTCTTTGAAGGTATTCAGAAATTATGGTGGAGAAAAACAAAACCGGTGGAAGAGCTGTATGATCTGTCGAAGGATCCATGGGAATTAAATAACCTGGCTCTGGATCCTGAACATGCTGATAAACTTGAAGAAATGCGGGATGCTCTTAAAAACTGGCAGGAAACCTTTGGGGATAAAGGATTTATACCTGAAAAAGATATGGTCTTAGAAATGTGGGGAGGAAATATTCAACCTGTCTCAAGCCCGGTTAATTTTAACCTTGATGGTGATCTGCTTGAAATTACATGTGATACAGATGGCTCATCTATTGCATGGCGATATAAAGGTAAAGGTGATCCCGATCAATGGTATCTCTATACCGGTCCGGTTCCGTTATCAGGACCTGTCGTCATTGAGGCCATGGCCAACAGGATTGGGTACGAGGATAGTGAAATACGGTATTTCGAATATAAATAGCAAAAAGCAGAATACGTATACTTTAAGTTTAACGACATTTGAGGAATAATTTATGATTAATGAATTATGGATTTTAAGCAGTTTGAAATACTGACCTTTGATTGTTATGGTACCCTGATCGATTGGAAAAAAAGTATTCTGGATATCATAATACCTGTGATCAATGCTTATCATCAGGATATAACAAGGGATGAGCTGTTTCAATTATTTCTTGAAGCGGACCATAAGTTTGTAAGTGTGGAGTACAGACCTTACAGGGATATTCTTATCGATATTATAGAAGAGATCGGAAAACATCTGAACCTGGATCTTCTTTCACGTGACAAGACATGTCTTGTTGACCGGTTTGGAGACTGGACACCTTTTCCTGATACGCATGATGCTCTTCTTGAATTACATAAAAAATTCAGGTTAGCAATTATATCCAATGTTGACGATGACCTTTTTGATATTACAAAAAGGTGCCTGGGTGTTAGATTTGATTTCATCATCACTGCCAAGCAACTGGGATCCTATAAACCATCCCTGAATAATTTCGTTAAAGCTTTGGAAGTACTTGGAGTACCTTCCGGCAAAGTGTTGCATATAGCTCAGAGTGTTTTTCATGATATTATACCTACGAACAGGCTGGGTTGGAAAAATGTATGGGTGAACAGGTATGGTGATCCGGAAAGATCTGATCCGGCTGAATTTCCTGACCTGGAAGTACCTGATCTGGAAGCTTTAGTAAAGATCATAAATATGGAAATTGAAAGTTAAGACCATGAAAAATCCTGTTATTTATCTTTTCTTTAGCATTATTCTTTTCACACAATGCAGGAACTGGACAGCTCATAAGGTTGAGATATCCGGTGAACTTAAAAAATGGCACCGGATTACACTAACTTTCAGCGGTCCTTCAACCAGCGAGAATGATTCAACAAATCCGTTTCTGGATTACCGTCTGGATGTTAAATTCGTAAACGGAGACCGGGAATACTTGGTGCCGGGGTACTTTGCTGCGGATGGTAATGCAGCTGAAACCAGTGCTATTGCAGGCAACAAGTGGAGAGTTCACTTTTGCCCTGATAAGGAAGGTGTCTGGACATACACGGTCTCATTTAAATATGGTAAAGAGATTGCTGTTGCAGATGACACTGTTTCAGGAAAAGCAGTCTATTTTAATGGACAGGAAGGGAATTTTGAAGTTGCAGCAACGGATAAAACAGGTAGAGATTTCAGGAGTAAGGGAAAATTGCAGTATGTCAATGAGCATTATCTGCGTTTCTCCGAAACGGGCGGATATTTCCTGAAAGGCGGTACCGACAGTCCTGAAAATTTTCTGGCTTATGAGGATTTTGATGGTACAATACCAGGAAGAGCGAAAGAACAGCGTCCGGGCGATAATATACCCACAACAAGATTGCATACATACAGACCGCACACTGCAGACTGGCAGGATGGTGATCCTGTCTGGCAAAAAACCAAAGGTAAAAATATAATTGGAGCACTGAATTACCTGGCATCCAAAGGAATGAACTCAGTCTACATGTTGACAATGAATGTGGACGGAGATGGCGATGATGTATGGCCCTGGACTAACAGAGGTGAACGATACAGGTTCGATTGCAGCAAGATGGACCAGTGGGAGATTGTTTTCTGTCACATGGATCATATTGGTATCATGCTGCATTTAGTCACCCAGGAGACCGAGAATGAATGCCTGCTTGATAATGGTGATACCGGTATTCAAAGAAAATTATATTACCGAGAACTGGTTGCACGTTTTGCACACCATCTTGCTATCATATGGAACCTGGGTGAGGAGAACGGACCTGCCGGTTTTTCACCTCTTGGGCAGACAGACCAACAAAGAAAGGATGCGGCAACCTATTTAAAGAAAATCAATCCCTATAAAGATCTGATTGTAATCCATACGCATTCATCAGATGCAGACCGGAATAAGATTATCACCCCATTGGTTGGTTATCCTGATATGGATGGCCTTTCAATCCAGGTTGGAAACTTGTTCAATACTCATGAACAAACACTCAAATGGCTCAGAATGTCTAATCGGTCAAATAAACTGTGGGTTGTCTGCGTGGATGAAATTGGACCTTCACATATAGGTGTAAAACCGGATTCAGCTGATGTGAATCATGATGATGTCCGGAAATATGTATTGTGGGCAAACCTGATGGCCGGCGGTGGTGGTGTGGAATGGTATTTCGGCTTCCTTTATCCGGATAATGACCTGAGCTGTGAGGATTGGAAATCAAGGGATGAAATGTGGGATCAGACCAGGTATGCTCTCCAGTTCTTTCAGAATCATCTTCCATTCTGGGATATGATAAGTAAGGATGAACTTACAAAATCGGATAATGACTACTGCTTAGCAATAGAAGGTGAGATTTATGCTATTTATTTGCCTGAAGGAGGTACCACGCTAATCGACCTGAGAGGCCAGGAGGGAGAGTATGTCATAAATTGGTTTAATCCCCGAAAAGGAGGGGAAATGTTTGTGGGAACACAAAATTATACCTCCGGCGGACAGGTCAGTGAAATTGGTTACCCTCCGGAGGAACCGGATAAGGATTGGGTCGCTATAGTAGTGCTGAATATTTAGAATAAATTCTCCGGTACCTGTACTGTCAGTACCTCTCCTTTTGCACAGATTTTTCCTTCAGAAAGGAGGTCCACTTCAACAAATACTTTCCTGCCCTTAATATCTTTTATCCGGCCCCGCAATTCCAGGATTGAATTGATAGGCGTTGGTTTGAGATAATCAACTTTGAGGGATGCTGTCAGGAACCTGAAGGCAGGCTGTGTATCCATTGCACGCTTTTCCTCCCGGTATTTTGCTGCGGCAGCTGTAGCTGTACTATGACAGTCGATCAGGCTGGCAATTAATCCTCCGTAAACATAACCGGGAACAGCAATATGATAATGTTCCGGTTTAAAATGGCAAACGGATTCATCCCCATCCCAGTAACTTTTGATATGGTACCCATACTTATTAAGATGGCCACAACCATAACAATAGCTGAGATCGTCGGGATAATAATCCTGGAAGGCCTTCATCTTCATGAGTGAAAAAAATGTTAATTAATAAATTGAATAAATAAGATGATTAGGATTTAGAGAAATTCTGTCCTTTCATTGATAACCGCAATAATCAGGGATTTGTAAAGGTATGTATTAATGACTAATCTATAACAACTTACCAGTATTAAGTGACATGGCTTTAATAGTAAAATATCTTAGGAAATATTTTTTGGAATGGAATTATCGCAGAGATTTGAGATTTTGAGCTGTTCTATAACATATCATTCCATCAGCGAGATTTATTAAATCCGTGGATAAAATAGTTGGAATAGGTTTAATGATCCAGTCATTTATAGTGACTGGATCACTAGCGAAGCTATACCCTGCAGTTGAATAAATATTGTTAAAGAATTCATAAATTTCATCTTTGGAGCATCTGGAAGTAGAGAAGTTATGACCTTTGTATTACTTGGTTAATAAGACACCAGATTACATTTAACCGTTGGCAAAAAAAAAATGTTTAACTTAAGGAACTTGAGCTAATGATATGATTAGATCAAAATATATCGTATTAATTATATTTATTCATCTAACCAGTTATATAAGGGCTCAGGACACAGTTAATTATCCGAAATCTATTCTGAACCAACCTGGCAACATCCATCCATTAAGTCGTCCTAAAAATGTGGATCATACGCAAGATTTTCAATTCGCTATTGTAGCTGACAGGACCGGTGGTGCCCGGGATGGAGTATTCGAATTTGCTATCGAGAAACTCAATTTGTTACAGCCTGAATTTGTAATGAGTGTCGGAGACCTTATCGAAGGTTATACTGAAGATAGGGATGAGATCTATCGTCAATGGAAAGAAATTAATGGATTTATTGAAATGCTGCGTATGCCATTTTTCTATGTACCAGGAAATCATGATTATCACAACGAAGTTATGGCGGAGGTCTGGAAGGAGCTATATGGGCCCTCGTATTATTATTTTATGTATAAAGATGTGCTGTTTCTGTGCCTGAATTCTGAAGAGTCATTTCATGAATATAATTCCGGTGGAATAGGAGAATCTCAATATGAGTTTGTAAAACTAGTACTTGAAAAGCATCCTGACGCAAGATGGACCTTTGTCATGATTCATCAACCCCTGTGGCTCAGTGAGAACGGAGGTTACTGGAAAGAAATAGAAAGTTTGTTAAAAAGAAGAAAACATACTGTTTTTGCCGGACATGTCCATCGTTATATGAAATATGAGAGAAATAATGGAAAATATTTCACGCTTGCTTCAACAGGTGGAATAAGTCAGATGAGAGGACTGAATTTTGGTGAGTTTGACCATATTGTATGGGTAACCATGACCGAAGATGGACCGGTTATAGCAAATATGTTGCTTCCTGGAATATGGAATGAAAATGTTGTTACAGAAGAAGTTAATAATATGATATATGCAGAAAAAATCCTGATTGAACCTGTATTTACCGAGGATTCTTATTTCAAACAGGCACAATTCAAGGTCCTGTTGACCAATGATACCGACTATCCAATGTGGGCATATCTGGCATTCAGTGAAAATCAATTTTTATTCACGGATGAATCCATTTATGAGAAAAAAGTTGAAGCAAATTCCGGTGAAATGCTTATGATTCCTGTGAACTCATCACAACGTGTTGAAATAAATAGGTTAGAACCTCTCATCATGAACGCGTTATTTATATATAAATATGAGGATTTAAGGGAGATTCAGGTTGAAAAGAAATATGCTTTTGCTCCAATAAAAAAAGAATACGCTCATTTTACCAGAACTAAGATCTGGGTTGATGGTATGCTCGATGAGTGGCAGGGACTTCCTTTAAGGGTTAATGGCAGTTCCTATAAAACAGAAAATATTCAGGAATATTTCGGAGATTATGATGGCAGTTTCGAATTTGATATACGTTATGATTATGAAAATCTGTATATCGCTATGTCGGTTTGGGATGATGAGGTGGTCCTTGATAAAAATGGATCACCCTGGTCCCAGGATATTGTTCGTATTTATCTGGATGCCAGACCATTGGTTCTAAGTTCGAACGGTAAAGATCAGGATCAGTTTGAGGATTTTCTTTATATCTCATTCGCACCTTCGTCAGGTAGAAAAGATAATATCGAAATATTCCAGCAGGATCGGATGCCCTTAAATATAACTGCCGCTACAAAAAGTACAATTGCAGGTTTTGATATCGAATTGTCAATACCTCTTCATTATATTCAGGAGAAAAATGGGAGCGATTGGCAAAATTTCAGGTTTAATGCTGCTTTTATTGACTGCGATCAGAATAATTCAAGAACCGGTATCTGGTATATGCCCGAGTGGAATTCCTCTAAGAACTTTGTGGGGTCGGGGATATTTTTTCGAAAAGAAGAATGAATTTATATATTTCAACAAAATATTAATATTTCTGAATTATTTCTAAATTTGAAATCATATTTTAACTTAGTCTTAATAAAATTTAAATATTAATTGTAAAATCCGATCTGATTTACTATACAAATCAGTTATAGAATTTAATCGGATTCATTCAGGGTATAGCTTTAATAAATATTTGTATTTCAATATATTCGGTTTCGTCGCAGAATGATTTGGAATTAAATTTATGATGAATATCGTATTTCTTGATAAGAAAACAATTGGGAATGTAGATAATTTCAATCTGCTTCATAAACTGGGGAATGTTGAGGTTTTTGATCAGACAGGACCTGATCAGGTTATTGACAGGTGTAAAGCGAAAGATATTATTATCACGAACAAAGTGGTAATAAACAGGCAAGTAATAGATGCACTTCCATCATTGAAACTTATATGTGTCGCGGCAACAGGTGTCAATAATGTGGATGTTGAATATGCAAAGGAAAAGGGTATAGAAGTCAGGAATGTTGTTGCTTATTCTACAGATAGTGTTGCACAGTCGACTTTTTCTATGCTCCTGTTTTTACTGAACCGACTTTCCTATTATGACGCCTATGTGAAGTCAGGGGCCTATGCAAGGAGTGATATTTTTACCCATCATGGGCCGGCTTTCTGGGAACTTGCCGGAAAACGATTCGGTATCATTGGCCTTGGTAATATTGGCAGAAGGGTTGCCAGGATCGCAGAAGGATTCGGCATGGAAGTGGTATTCTATTCCACGACAGGAAGGAATAACAATATCAATTATAAGCGATTTGACCTGGATACATTATTAAAAACCTCAGATGTTGTTTCTATCCATTCTCCACTTTCTGAAACAACACGCGACCTGATAAATTATAGCAAGCTGAAGCTTATGCGTCCCTGTGCCATTCTATTAAATACCGGCAGGGGCGGAATTGTTAATGAAGCCGACCTTGCCAGGGCATTGAATGAGAATGTGATTGCTGCAGCCGGGATCGATGTTCTGGAAAGAGAACCAATATCCTCAAATAATCCATTATTAAAAATCTACGATAAGGATAAAATCCTCTTAACACCCCACATTGCCTGGGCCAGTATGGAATCCCGGGCCCGCCTGGTTGAAAAAGTAGCAAAAAATATCGAAGCCTTTAAACGGGAACAGGGGTATTAGTTCTTGGTTGTCGGTTGCCAGTTCTCGGTTTAGAATCTAGATTCAGGTTCTCGATTCTTAGTTTTCAGTTCTCAATACCAGGTTTTTAGCTGTCAGTTCTTACTTCCGGGTTCTCGGTTGGAATTTAGAATCATGTTCTCGGTTCCGGATCCCGAAAACTGTATCCACATTAGGTGGATTGCTAGTTTTTCAAGGATCCTCGAATTTCTAAGCATCAGCCTCAGGTTGATTGCAGAAATTCGGGATTCTCGGTTCCCGGTTGCAGGTTCTCGGTTCAGAGTCTGGATTCAGGTTTTTGGTTTTGCCCTTTCCGAATGCCATTCAGGG
>Ga0111176_1036_pt1 | contig 26390 bp, 19 predicted proteins | sample DeeMarSWOR324_28_FD_80229 | JGI IMG/M metagenome (GOLD analysis project Ga0111176, IMG submission 80229) | Bacteroides sp. SM23_62_1 | reverse complement strand
GAACGTCTCTTCGGGATACCCCCGAAAATCGGTTCGCAAATGTATAAATATTTTATTTATAACACAAAAAATAAGTCCTTATTTTTTAGGCTCTTTTAAGTTTGCTTTTACGCTTCATAATTTGTCTCCGGAGGGCTTCTACGGCAAGATCAGTCGATTCTTCAAATGTCCGGGTCTTTCGCTTGGCAAATAATTCAGCACCAGGTATATTAAGCCTTATCTCTGTTACTTTATTCTCAGCATCCTGTGAACGGCTGAGCCGGAGAAAGACTTCAGCTCCGATAATATCATCATAAAACAAGTTTAATTTCTCCAGCTTACCCCTGATGAAGGTTAATAATTTAATGTCGGCGTCAAAACGGATTGAATGAATCTTTATGTCCATAGTTCTTCCTCCATATTTATTTAAGCCCGGGGATGGGCCTGTTTATATATTGTCTTTAACTTCTCAAAAGATGTATGGGTGTATACCTGTGTTGCCGATAGATTTGAATGCCCTAATATTTCCTTGATCGCATTCAGGTCAGCACCCCTGTTTAACATATGTGTCGCAAAAGTATGTCTGAGAATATGCGGACTGCGTTTTTCCATCGTGGTGACAAAATGAAGATATTTATTCACGACACGGTAAACGAACTTTTCATATAAAGGCTGACCCTTGTCAGTGATAAAAAAATAATCATGCCCCGGATGAGGAAAAGTTTTTTCCTTTAATGCTAAATAATCTCTGAATATCTGAACATACGCAGGATTAAATGGTATAATCCGTTCTTTATTTCGTTTACCCAGTACCTTGATGGATTGATCGGCAAGCTGTATGGAATGATGCCTCAGATTGATGAGCTCAGATAGGCGCATCCCCGTGATGTACAAAACATCTATCAAAAGCCGGTTCCTGACCCCTTTGAAGTCCTCACCAAAATCCACATTGTCAAGCAGTCTGTCCATTTTTTCCTCTTCCACAAAACCGGGAAGCCTTTTGCCGGATTTTGGGGGAAAGACCTTATCCATCGGGTTACTCGTTATGACCTGCTGTCTCATCAAATATTTATAATAGGAATTCAATGATGTTATTTTTCTCTTTACCGATCTTGGCGAAATATTATTTTCAAGCAGGTTGACAATCCATGTCCGTATATCTTTATAACCCGCAGTTGTCCCATCTGTTTGTTGTTTCAAGCTGCTTAAAAAAGTCATGAACTGGTTCAGATCATTTTCATATGAACGAACGGTATGGGATGAATATCTCTTCTCAAACCTGAGCCAGTCCAAAAATGATTCCTTATAGCTCATAAAATCTCCTAGAGTCTAAAATGAGTATTGCCTTTTGCTTGAATAAGATTAAACAGGAAATATATTCCTTCTTCGCCGTTATAATCTTCCTGAACGAAGGTAGAATGTTCATTATTATTATTTTCGCTCAAACAGAACAACGGATTAATAACAGTTTTATCAATGAAGAAAATAAAGTGAGATTAATCCCGGGACACTGGGAGGGATTGTAATTATTGATCTTTTTCCTGAAGCTTCTGAATGTATATTGCACGTTTTACGACCTGCCTTCTTTTAATTGATGGTTTTGTAAATGCCTGCCTGTCTCTTAATTCCTTAACAATACCTGTCTTCTCAAATTTTCTTTTAAACTTTTTTAGAGCGCGCTCAATATTTTCACCTTCCTTAACTGGGACAATAATCATAACTTCTCCTTTCTTTTAATTAAAATTGAGCCGCAAAAATAAGAATTCATTCAGAATATTTCAATACCCTTCAGGAAAAAATGTATGATTACTCCTTCCATATTTGTATCCACTCAAATTCCTTAACTTTCATTGAGGAATCCGAATATATAAGTCCTGCAAAACCGGGAAAAACTAAAATTTTAAATGAGCTAATACCTGAAATGGGCTAAAACCTGAAATGAGCTAAAATCTGGATTGAGCTAAAATCTGGAATTTATTAATCTCCTCTCACTCATAACTCACACTTCAGTTTTAGGCATTTTAAATTCTAAACTTCAGGCATTCTAAATTCTAAATTTTAGATACTTATCCATCATTCTAATCCTACTTCTGCATTACAAATTACAAAATTTCAGACGAATAAAAAAGAATTGTTTTATTCAATTTTTAAATAAGGTTTAATCTTCTCAAATGTTTCCCCGGGTAACAATTGATTCTCTGTTATTTCATCTATCCTTTCAAATTTTCCGTTCATTTCACGATACCTGATTAATGCCCTTAACTGGTATGTGTTGAGATATGGGTGCCCGGCCAGTGATTGCGCATCAATTTTATTCAGGAAGATAGGAATTATATTCACCGTATCAATATAAACAGCTTCCTTTATTTCGTTGAATCTTTGAGCAGTAAGGCCATAAACCTCCAGTAATTGCTCCTTTCTTACATACCCGCCGAGGAGATTTCTGTATTTAACAATGCGGCCGGACAGAACCGGGCCAAGACCTTTAATTTTAACCAGATCTGCAGAATCGGACAGGTTCAGCGGAATTGGAGAAGATTCTGCAGATTCTTTTTCCGGTGGGGATTCTTCTTTCATGATCATTTCTTCGGATTCAACAATCTGAATATAAGATTCAATCCGCTTGAATACAGCTGTATCAAGTCCGTAAATTTTCATCAGGTCTGTCTTATTCTTAAATTTTCCCCCATGTTCACGGTATTTTAAAATGTTCTGAATCACAAATGGATTTAAACCCAGTTTTTCAAGGTCAGCTTCAGAGACAGTATTGGGATCGAAGAAAAACAACCGGGATCCGGAGCCCTGTAAATGTTTTTCTGAAAGAACCGGATGGCTATCAGCTAATGATTTTTCGAATTCATTAATTTCTTCCTGGAATTCACTGAAATCCTGAATTCTGTTCTTTCGGAAATGAGGAATAGCTACCCGCAGAATGATAACCAGAATAATCAAAGCCAGCAGGATAAGAATGCCGTTCTTTTCAGACTTTGTAAAGCTGAAATAATCTTTAAAGAATTTCCTGAACATTGAACTTTAATGCGCAATAAGGTTAGAACAATATGCAATTTAACAAGAATATTATTTACAGGGATATATCGCGGTTTCTAACTACAAAGATTGAGATGAGAATATTTCTTTAACTGCAGTATTCACTAAAATTTAATTATGCCTATGCCATTCAGAAAAACAAGTGCGATAGCAATTGGTGCAATGAAACGCACTAAAAACATAAAGACACCCAGTATCCTGGCTTTCAGGGTTCCCTTGTTTGATATTTCATCCCTTACCTGGTTTTTCCCAAGAAACCAGCCAACAAAGATGACGATAAAGAAACCTCCGACTGGCAGGAGAATATTTGCCGAAGTGAAATTTAGGAGCCCGAAAAAGTTTCTTCCTGAGATGGTAACTTTATCAAACCAACCCCATGATGCCGATGCCAGTATACCCAGCAGGGATATCGAAAGGGCAGCAATGATTGTTGCCTTCTTTCTGCTCAGATTTAATTCTTCCGAGAAATATGCTACCACAACTTCCAGGACAGAAATAGTAGATGTGAGTGCAGCTACAGCAAGGAGGATAAAAAATAAAAGTGAGAAAAAATATCCTCCTGCCATTTGCTGAAAAATGTTCGGCAGGGTAATAAATACAAGACCCTCCTCTGCTGCCGGATCAATACCAAAAGCAAAAACAGCCGGGAAAATGGCAATACCGGCAAGGACTGCAATAAATGTGTCGGCCAGGGAAACGCTGATTGCAGTGTTTGCCAGGTTATCTCTGCTCTGAATATACGATCCATAGGTAATTAATGTCCCCATCCCGATACTCAGCGAAAAGAAAGCCTGTCCAAGGGCTTCGAGTATTGTCCCTGCTGTTATTTTAGAAAAATCGGGTTTAAAAAGGAATGACAATCCTGCCCCGGCACCAGGCAGTGTGACAGCCCGGATACCCAGGATGATCAGAATAATTAACAGGATCGGCATAAGGATCTTGCTATATTTCTCTATGCCTTTCTGAACACCTGATATAACAATAGCAGCAGTGAATAGCATAAAAACCAGGAACCAGATAACGGGGCGCCATGATCCCATACGAAAATCCTCAAACATTTCTCCCAGTTGATCCGGAGTCTTCCCGGCAAACGAATTAGTTACTGACTGGTAAATATATTCGAGGGTCCAGCCGGCAACGGCTGCATAAAATGAAAGGATCATAAAAGCTGCAATAACTCCCATAACACCTATAAGGAACCATGGTCGTTTTGGTGCCAGTTTTTTAAAGGATCCTACAGGATTACGCTGGGCTCTTCGTCCAATAGTAAATTCGGAAAGCATCACAGGAATGCCTATCCCAAGTACAAAGGCAAGATATATAAACAGGAAGGCCCCCCCTCCGTTTTCGCCCAATACATAAGGGAATCTCCATATATTTCCCAGGCCGATTGCAGAACCGGCCGCTGCGGCAATGACTCCAATGTTACTGGTAAAACTGTCTCTTCTGGGAGAATCTACATTCACTTTGGGTATCAATTTCTGTTGACGCAGTTAAGATCCTCAAATGCTACCTTCAATCTCTCAACCATGGCTTTTTCACCCTCACGCAGCCAGACCCTGGGATCATATTTTTTCTTGTTCGGCTTATCAGGGCCTTCCGGATTACCTATCTGTCCCTGCAGGTAATCATGGTTTTGCTTTTCATAATTTCTGACCCCATCCCAGAATGCCCACTGTGTATCTGTATCAATATTCATTTTGATCACACCGTAACCGATCGCCTCGCGGATTTCTTCACGGCTTGATCCCGAACCGCCATGGAAAACGAAATAAACCGGTTTGGGGGGAGTATTGTATTTGTCTTCAATAAAATTCTGACTATTTTTCAGAATGATTGGTGTAAGTTTTACATTGCCGGGCTTATAAACACCATGCACATTCCCGAATGATGCGGCGATAGTAAACCGGTCACTTACCTTTTTTAACTCCTCATATGCATATGCAACCTCTTCGGGCTGGGTGTATAACTTTTTACTATCGATGCCGGAATGATCGACACCGTCCTCCTCCCCTCCGGTTACTCCCAGCTCAATCTCAAGTGTCATTTGCATTTTGCTCATACGTTCCAGGTATTTCTTACACGTATCAATATTTTCCTTCAGAGGTTCTTCAGAAAGGTCCAGCATATGTGAGCTGAATAAAGGCCTGCCATATTCTTTGAAATGCTTCTCACCATACCCCAGCAATCCGTCGATCCAGGGCAGTAATTTCCTTGCTGCATGGTCGGTATGGATAATTACATAGACACCATACAATTCAGCAAGATGATGGATATGTTTTGCTCCCAGGATTCCCCCCGCAATTGCTGCCCTTTCATTCTCATTGGAAAGTCCTTTGCCGGCCCAGAAAGCTGCACCGCCATTGGATAGCTGTATGATCACCGGGGAATTTACTGTTCCGGCCGCTTCCATAACAGCATTCAGCGAATTGGTACTGACAACATTTACAGCAGGCAGGGCAAACTGATTCTCTTTCGCAATACTGAAAACTTTCTGTACATCATCACCGGTAATGGCACCTGGCTTAAGTATATCGGCAATCTTAGTCTGCATGTTATTCTGTTTTAAAGGTTTATATTCTATGGCTCACAAATAATTCAGCAAATTTATTACAATATCTTATATATGATTCAATGTTGGTTGTTTTTTTGTAAAAAGCAGGGAGCAGAGTGCATGGTGCATGGTGTAGGGTACACGGAGTATGGTGCACCAGCAACCTAAAAGGGATACCCGATGGCAATATGAAAGTTGGGATATTTATATGGATAATCAAGGTCATTTACGTTTTTTTGCCAATCCAGGATAACCCATCTCTCGCCTTTGGAAAATGAGGGATCCCTGATTTTTAAACCCATATCAATGCGAAATATGAAGAACGAAAAATCCATTCTCAATCCCACCCCAGTGCCGATAGCTATCTGATGGTAAAATGTGTCCCAATGGAAGACTGAACCCGGCCGGCCTTCTTCCTGCCTGATGGCCCAGATGTTTCCTGCATCGGCAAACAGTGCCCCTTCCAGTATCCAGAAAAGTTTAAAACGGTATTCAAAATTAGTCTCCAGTTTTATATCTGCAGTAGCGTTGGGATAAACACTTTCTGTCTCCCGGTATTTTCCGGGCCCAAGGTTTTTAACAGGCCAGGCTCTGATACCATTGGCACCCCCTGTAAAGTACTGCTTTTCAAATGGTATGGCAACCGAATTACCGTAGGGATATGCCATACCCATGAAAATACGGTAAACAAAACTTGTCTTGTCATCGACTATATGATAATACCTCAGGTCAATATCTCCTTTCAGGTACTGGGCGAATTCATTTTTCATGAGCTCAAAACGGCCATCCTCATTGGGTGTACCAACGATATTATACAACCCTGAAAGCAAATTGCCGGACTGTTCAGCATTTAATCTAAGATAGAAGTAGTTTTTTAATTTATTAATATCCTGATTGTTAAACATAAAACTATAATTCAAAGCCGTGATGAGCTTATCCTCGTAACTGTGCTCGAGATATGTTCCCTGGATATTCTCCCTGAATACTGAATCAATATTAAATATTTTAACAAAATTGATATCCAGGGGATTGATGATGTGTGCGATATAAGGTGAGGTACTCCATGTATAACCAAAGCCAGCATTGATAATGCTCCTCGTGTAATCCGGCCTTTTCTGTATATTACCGGCGAATGTGATCCTTGTCCTGGGATTATATTTCCGGATAAAATTTTCAGTTTTGATTGGTAATAGAAATTGCGGTAGTGTTATTCTTGTATCAATCCCGAGTTCAAATAACTCATCAACACCTTTCAACCTTTGTATCTGGGTAGAATCGATTTTCCTCAGGAATTCCACAGCTCCTTTTAACCGGACATGAAGATTTTCACCTCCTCCGAAAAGATTCCTGTGCTGATAACTGATATTTCCTGCTGCACCAACATTGCCCGAAGAATTTGTCCCTTCCAGCTCAATGGTATAAGACTGCAGGGTACTCGGGGAAAGCTGGATATAACAGTCAAGAGGATAATCATCCTGATAATACGTGGTATAGGGCTCTGTTTCCTCAAAATAAATATTGACCATTTTGAATATCCTGAGTGAAGATAAATGTTTGTATGTCTCACGCACATCATCAATATGAAACATATTACCCGGTATTATATAGATTGATTGCGTAACCACAAGCGGATTAATCTTTAACTGCCCTGTATATAAAATCCTGTAATTGTTGTATACTTCCTCTGTCAGATTAGCTATATAATCTTCGTAATTTACAAGTGCTTCTTTCTGGTTAAAATCTGGTAAAATGTAAACATTCCTTATCCTGTACTTGCGGTGTGGGACGGGAAGTGAATAAGTTCCATCCGGTCTGTTTAGTTGATATTCATTGAAGTTAGCTGTCAGATCAACACGCATCATATATTGCAAGCTGTCTGCCTGATAAAGAATATAATCCTTAGTGAAGTTGAAATAACCTGACGTTTGGAGATATTCCTCAACGCGCTGACGTTCCTTTTGCAAAATATCCGCATCGAAGAGCGATCCTCTCTTCAATAGGGAATTGACAGTATCGCGCAGGACCAGGTTGCGTAATGTGGTATCCCTGAAGTTATAATTGATATTCCGGATGTAATATGGATCCCCGGTCTCAACAGCATATCTGACTTTTGCTTTTTTATTATGGAATCTGGTTGAATCATCAACATGGGCATAGTAATACCCTTTATTTTTAAGATAAAGTTTCAGGCGTTCATTATTTTTTTCAATCTCATACTCATCCCACAGGATAGGTGCTTCTCCAATTTTCTGCAACCACCCGTTGAGTCGGCTATCCTTATCCCCTGACAGATTGTATAGACCAAGGTAAAACCTGATAAAAAACAGGATCTTTTTATTGGGTTTTGGACGGATATAGGATTCCAGTTCCTTTTTATCGATCTGTTTGTTATCCGTCTCTATTTTAACCTTGCTTAACAAATAACGATCGTCGGGAACATGCTTGGTACTGCTGCATGAATAAAGCAGGAATACAATTATCAGAGAATATAAAGCGGCAGAATAGCGCTTACCATGGACTAATATGTTTTGCTTCAGGATCAATAAAAAAGAATATGGAACAAATATAATTAACTTCAATCAGAGTGTTGAAAACATTCTCCCTGAACTTAAAGTCTGTAACTTTTTCTATGGGTAATATCACAACATAAAAACTTTTTTATCCTATATTAGAAAATAATTGTTTATTGTTCCAAAATAGTCTGGTTTTATTTACCATCCTGCTTTAAAGTATAAAACATGCTGTCGAAAGCCCAGATAAAGCTGATACGTTCTCTTAAACATAAAAAATTCAGAGACAAGCATAATCTGTTTGTTGTGGAGGGTGAAAAGGTTGCAGGAGAACTCCTGCTGGATGCCGGGAATGAAAATAGCATATACGCCGTTCATTCGCTTTATGCTTCATCTGGCTGGATCAGGCAAAACCGGGAAATTTTGTCAGGGAAATTTCCTGTGTTTGAGATCACCATGGAGGATTTGGAGCAGATATCCTTCCTGAGTACTCCCCGGAACGTTATGATGCTGATTAAAATCAGGGAAATGATATTCAATCCTGGTTTCCTGCAAGGGAAACTGACACTCGTTATTGACACTGTTCAGGATCCGGGGAATCTCGGTACGATCATCCGGATTGCTCACTGGTATGGTATTCCAAATATTATCTGTTCCATGACATCTGCTGATCTGTACAATCCAAAAACGATCCAGGCCACAATGGGATCATTTTTATCTGTCAGGGTCTTTTATACGGACCTGTATGGATTCTTAAAAGATTGTTATTCCACCACCAGCATACCAATTTATGGCACATTCCTCTCAGGTTCAAACATCTACACCTGTGAACTGGCATCAGAAGGTCTTATTGTGCTGGGAAATGAGTCAAAGGGTATCTCAGAGGAATTGATACCCTTCATCCACACCTGGTTATCCATCCCTGCATTTCCGGTTCAGGATAAACCTGATTCACTGAATGTAGCCCAGGCAGCGGCAATTGTCTGTTCTGAATTCAGGAGAAGGGGTTTATAAAATGAACATTCCGTCCTCCGTACTCACCCCCCTGTCCTCTCTCACGAGAGAGGGGACAGGGGGGTGAGTATCCATAAAGTAAATAATTCTCAAAGCGTAATCAAAAGAAACCGGTCTCATTCAAAATGAAAACACAACATGACCAGGTAGGAATTGAGTCTGTCGATAGAAGTAACATATTGAGGAAATCCTGCCGCAGGATCATCAACCAATACATTCCGTAATCCTACAGATAGTTTCAGTTCAGTTGAGAATTTAAAGTATTGCAGATAATAATCTATCCCAAAACCCAATTCAAAATAAATATCAAATGGTTTTAACCGGAGATAGACATTTGAATCTTCCTCATATTCCTTCCGCGCCGCGAGATCATGCCGGATTGTCCCGCCGGCAATAAAGTAGGGACTATAATTATTAACTCTTTTCGCCTTATATTTTACTAGGAGGGGAAAATCCAGGAAATTAGATTCAATCTCCATCTTCCTGTCCAGGATAGTATCCTTATAAAAATACATTGTTCTTTGTCCGAAGGTAATTCCAGGAAGGAACCGGAGGGAAAGATAATTCGCCATCCTCAGGTCGGATACAATACTCACCTGGAATCCTGGCGAAATCCTGCTGACATCAGCATATACACTGGCATTTAATGGCCTTCTGATCCCAAAATCCATGGTATTCAGTCCCACGGTAAATCCAAAGTGGATGAGTTTAAAATCATAGCCCGGATCATTCTGGACCTTCTTTTTTTGACCGTTTACAGGGAGGAGGCAAATGACAGACAGAATTATGATGAGGATTTTCTTCAATGAAGTTAGTTCAATTTTTTTTGTATGAAACGTTATTGTTATGAAGTTATTATCCGGTTTTCGGAAAGTACCCGGTCCACTTTTTATCAAGGTAAATATTATTCTTCAATAATTTGTTCCAGTGCTGTAAGATAAGTTTTCTTTATATCTGTAATAAATCCGAATGAGAGATCATCAACCCGTAGTTCACCTTTTGTAACGTGGCCCAGTGTGGAGAAAGGAATTTTTCTTTCAATCATAAAATCAATAAATTCTGTTTCACGCGATTGTGTGACAGAGACGACTATTCTGCTCTGCGCTTCTCCGAACAGGAAGGCATCCCTCCTGATCTCTGCTGGAGAGGTAATATCGAATCCCAGATTAAAAGGTATGGAAGATTCTACCAGAGTTACAAATAAGCCACCATCTGATACATCATGCGCGGAACGGATAAGATGATTTCGGATAAGACCTTTCACTACTTCCTGAACCTGATATTCCATATCAATATCGAAGAAAGGGGCCGGGCTCTTCTTAACTTTATGCCAGGAATAGAGGTATTCTGAAGATGAGATATCATTAACCGATTTCCCGATAAGGTATATCATATCACCTTTTTCTTTGAATGCCAGAGTCATATGATTGTTTTTATCCCTTAACAGTCCGAGCATACCGATTGTAGGTGTTGGAAAAACCGGTTCTGTATTATCATGAATGGTGACCTGGTTATAAAAGCTAACATTGCCACCCGTAACGGGTGTATTAAATTTTCTGCATGCCTCGCCCATTCCTTTAACAGCTTCGGCAAATTGCCAGTATACTTCCGGATTATAGGGATTCCCGAAGTTCAGGCAGTTGGTGATGGCGACCGGTTCAGCTCCACTACACACAATATTCCTGGCTGCTTCCGAAACCGCGATCATGGCTCCCACACGGGGATCAGCATGGACGTATCTTGAATTGCAATCGGTGGTCAGGGCCAGTGCAGTATTGGTATCCTTAATATTTACGATACCTGCATCTGAAGGGAAATTGGTAGACATATTATTGGTGCGTACCATCGTATCATATTGCTCAATAATCCATTTTTTTGATGCAATATTGGGATGCCTGATAAGTGAGCAGGCAACCTCTTTTATATCCACAGGTTCAGGTATCTCATCTAAATTAAATGATTTATATTCCTGGTAATAGACTGGCTCCCTGGTCTCCCGGTCGTATTGTGGAGCGCCACCACCGAGGACAAGCGATGAAGCTGGCACCTCGGCCATCAGCTCTTCATGCATCCAGAATTCAAGCTTATCCTCATTTATTACCTCACCAATGATCATGCAATTGAGGTCCCACTTATTAAAAACCTCTTCAACTTCCTTCTCACGTCCTTTTTTAACAACAACAAGCATCCTTTCCTGAGATTCTGATAAAAGGATTTCCCAGGCTTCCATATTTGTTTGTCTTAAAGGCACTTTACCCAGGTCAATCCGCATACCATGCTCTCCTTTTGCTGACATTTCGGATGTTGAGCAGATAATCCCTGCTGCACCCATATCCTGCATGCCGATTACTGCTCCCGTCTTTATTACCTCCAGAGTTGCTTCAAGCAGTAACTTTTCCATAAAAGGATCACCAATCTGAACAGATGGAATATCCTGTGCTGAACTCTCTGTAATATCGGCTGAAGCAAAAGTGGCACCATGGATACCATCTTTCCCTGTGGATGATCCTACAATATATACCGGGTTACCTGCTCCGGTTGCTACCGCAGAGATCATGTCTGCGTGATTAACTATGCCAACCGACATTGCATTGACAAGCGGATTTGTGTTGAAACTTTCATCAAAGAATACCTCTCCACCTACAACCGGTACACCAAAAGAATTGCCATAATCTCCGATACCTTTAACCACTCCCCTGAGAAGCCATTTTGTGCGGTCAAGCCCAGGATTTCCAAAACGAAGAGAATTCAACTGAGCTACAGGCCTCGCACCCATGGTAAAAATATCACGGTTAATCCCGCCAACTCCGGTTGCTGCTCCCTGATAGGGCTCAATCGCACATGGATGGTTATGCGACTCAATTTTAAAGGCGCAGGCAAGCTGGTTACCGATATCCACAAGCCCTGCATTCTCTTTGCCCGTTTCAACAAGCAGGGCCTCCCCATCCCTGGGTAAGGTCTTCAACAATTTAATGGAATTTTTATAAGAAGCGTGCTCCGACCACATGACTGAATAGATGGTTAATTCAGTAAAATTCGGGTTGCGACCAAGGAATTGCTTAATTAACTCATATTCCTCCGCTGTGAGCCCCAGATCAAGGGCGGTCTGTACTGTAACTTCCATGGTGTGCAATATTGAGGTACAATATCCTGACAAATATAGCTTTATTTTAGCTAAAGCATGATAAGGAATACCATTATAGATTACAATTGTGGAGTCGTGCCACGGCACATTTCTACAATTGTTTAATAATTAATGTTTTTGTTTCATTTCCCGTAACTATTGGCCGGTAATAAACTGCCCAAAGGATAAATTCAAACCCTTTTTATACTTTTACACGAAAAAGTACCTATGAAAAAGATCGCACTTGTTACAGGTGCAACTGCAGGTATCGGTAAGGCAACCGCACAGTTACTTGCACGGAATAATTTCGATGTGATCATCACCGGCCGCCGGAATAATCTGCTGGCAGAATTAAAAACAGCTATAGAATCTGAAACCGGCGCACAAGTTCTGCCTCTCTGTTTTGATGTCCAGATATATAATGAAGTTGTGAATGCATTAGAATCATTGCCTGATAGATGGAAAAACACAGATGTTCTGATAAATAATGCAGGTCTGGCCGCCGGCCTTGATTTTATCCAGGAAGGGAGCCTGATTGACTGGGAACAGATGATTGATACAAATGTTAAAGGTTTACTGTATATCACCAGAATAGTGTCAGGATGGATGATCCCTAAAAAGGCCGGCCACATTGTTAACATTGGATCAATAGCAGGCAGAGAAGTATATGAAAAGGGCAGTGTGTATTGTGCCACCAAATTTGCTGTTGATGCCCTTTCACGGGGTATGAGGATTGACCTGGTATCACATAATATTAAAGTCACCTGTATTGAACCCGGTATGGTGAATACAGAATTCTCACTGGTACGGTTTAAGGGTGATCGTAAACGGGCTGATAAGGTTTATGAAGGAGTAACACCTCTTTATGCTGAGGATATTGCTGAAGCAATCCTCTTCGCAGTTACCCGCCCCCCTCATGTTAACATTAACGAAATGCTGATTATGCCAACAGCCCAGGCTGCGGCCACCATCGTACATCGTGAGTAGTGAGTAGTGAGTTGTGAGTAGTGAGTAGTGAGTAGTGAGTAGTGAGTAGTGAGTTGTGAGTAGTGAGTTGAGGGTTTAGTGTTTCCAGTAGTCGAAAAACTGCAATGGTTATAATGGGTATGGGTGGGAGTGAGTGCAAAACAATAGAAAGAAATAAGTCATCCCGACGTGCGTTAGCGGGGAGGGAACTTGTAATCGATTATGGTTAGGTAAGATTTTGAGTACTATATAATAAATGTGATTATCTAAGATCCGACGAGATCCCTCAGTCGCTTTGCTCCTTCGGAATGACTCGGTTCTAAAAACGTATGTAGCTGTTTACAACACTGCTTAAGCACAACTGGATTAATTATTAAATGAACCATTGAATAACAACAAATTATGTATACTTACGATTATCTTTTGAATTTCTCGAAGTCCGTCTTCATGAAGATGGGCTGCAACGAGGAAGATGCGTTGACAGCCACACTCGTTTTTCTGGCTGCTGAATTGCGTGGCTTACCTTCACACGGCATGCTGAGAATAAAGGATTATTACCAGTTATGGAAATCTGACCGGATCAATACTAAACCCACGATCAGGATTGTCCATGAAAGCCCCAGCACGGCTGTTGTGGATGGTGACAATGCAATTGGTATGGTGGCATCTGTCTTCTCCATGAATGTGGCCATTGAAAAAGCAAAAAAAAGCGGAACAGGATGGGTTTCTACCAGGAACTCAAATCACTTTGGGATGGGAGCCTACTATATCATGATGGCTCTTCAGCATAATATGATAGGCATATGCATGACCAATGCAAACCCACTTGTAGCTCCACCCCATGCAACAAAACCGCTGCTTGGAACCAATCCCATTGCCGTAGCTATTCCTGCGGATAAACAGCCCCCCTTTATAGCAGATTTCTCAACTACAGCTATTTCAAGAGGGAAACTGGTTGTGGCAGCCAAAAAAGGTGAAAAAGTGGCACATGGATATGTCCAGGATAAATTTGGTAATCCGAGTGATGATCCCGAGATCATAGAAAAAGGAGGTGCCATGCTCCCCCTCGGGGGTGATCTGGCTCATGGCAGTCATAAAGGTTATTGCGTGGGTGCTATTGTGGATATATTTTCAGCTGTACTATCGGGAGCAAATTTCGGCCCGTTCGTTCCCCCGTCAGTTGCCTTTCTTCCTGTCCTGAAGGAAAAAGTTGGTAAAGGCACAGGCCACTTTTTCGGTGCTATGAGAATTGATGCCTTCCAGCCAGCTGATGAATTTAAAGCAGGAATGGACTTGTGGATAGAGACTTTCCGGAATGCAGACCATGCAGAAGGAAAACCAGGTGTTATGATCCCTGGCGATATGGAAAGAATAAAAGAAACAGAAATCAGGAAATCGGGTATAAACGTTATACCGGCAGTAGCAAAAGAACTGAAAGAAATAGCAGATAACCTGGGAGTGGAATTTGAGATAAATTAATTTTTACATTTATATGGGACCGTATCAAAAGTTCTTTGTGATCTTTTGAGTAAACCTTCGTGTACCTTTGTAATTAATATAACTATTTGAACCACAAAGGATCACAAAGTACAACACAAAGTTTCACAAAGGGTAATAAGATAATTAATAACTTTTAAAACAGCCTTACATATTTTACCTAATCTCCTGTCAGAACCTGCTCAAGTAACCAAAATGCACTTTTGCCGATGACAAATTCACCGGATTTTTATACTGCCTGCCCATGGCATAACTGATTGTAAAAATCCCTGCCCTGGTCTGCAGGTTCATGCCTGCTCCAAAACCCGATGGAGTATCTTCCACCACATCCTGAGACAAATCTTTAATATAATAGCCCTGGTCAAAAAACAGGAACAGGTTTGACTGCTCTTCAAAAAGGTATCTGAATTCCAGTGTGCCAATAGTGAATGAGGAAGCCAGGATGGAATTTTCATCTACTCCCCTGAGGTTATTAATACCCCCCAGCCGGAATAATTCATTCACAAACAGATACTTATTTATTATATGCCCGCTGATGTTGCGAAGCTGAAGGGTGAATTTTGTCCCGACAGGTATAAAAAAAGATATCATTCCATTAAAGACAGTTTTCGTCGTTGACAGATCGAGACTTTCATAAATGTCATCACGCAGTTCAGGGATTTTCTGGATTTTTTTTGTTCCTATCGAGACATCCCCTTCGATAAAGATACCTCTTCTTGGATTAAACCTGTAATCAAGCCGGTTATAAAATATTCCCGCACCATAGAACGAGGTATTCATATCCGCATAGGGGGGCAGGTAATCAATATTTTTCAATCCGGATTTACTTAACAGGGAAGAGCCCTGGTGCCTGAAAAAAATCCTGATATAGTTAGATCCTTTAAGAAAAAAATCCAGTTCTACCTCAGGCTCTGCAAGGAAATAAGTTGTGTCCTGCTTCAGGAGGAAAAGATCGAAACCTACGCCTATGAATGATGAAAAGATATAGGGGTAGGACCCGTGAATTGTTAGTTCCTGTGTAAGTGGTTCAAGTTTTTTCCAGTTCAGGTTAAATGATGTACCCCTGCCAAAGGGATTGACGAGCGAAAAACTGATATCTCCTGTCAACAGTAGTTTCCCGGTTTTTTCATTGTTGGGTATAATCCCGATTATCCCGTTAAAATGATTTGCCCTGCCCTTTTCAAGATAAGCATAAATATCTGCCTTATCCTGAAAAAATTCGACCTCAAAGGGCTTGATCTCACGCAGAAAGGATGTCTCCCTTATCCGGTCACTGATAGCCCTTACAGCCGATTCCCTGTATAGATCACCGTGTGCAATTCCAATCTGGTTCTCAAGGTATTTCTGTGATATCCTGGCTGTCCCTTTGATAATAATACTGTCGATTGTAATCAGTGGTCCTTTGTCAACAATCATACTGGCAGTTACATCTTCTCCTTCAAATTCCATATTGTCCAGCCTGGCGGATGCGAAAGGATAGCCTGAATCTTCATAATACTCTACAATCTTCCTCTGGTCTTTTACTAAAACTAGTGGATCAACCCGGCTGTTGACATATTTTTTTGCCTTGATATTAGCTTTACGGAAAACAGCTTTGTCAACTGTGTCAAAATTAACCTTTACCCAGTTATACCTGGCTCCTTTATGGCAGTACCCGGTTATTTTCTCCTCATCATAATCAATACTATCAATACTGGCAGCCAGGTATCCCTGCTGATAAAGATCTGCCAGCAGTTCCCCGAATTTCCTGTCAACAACAAGTGAATCAGGTTGGGATTGCCTGGTGATCAGTTTCTCCTTAGCCGGTGAAGTGTCCATAATGATGAAATATACCGGTATTTTGTCAGACTGAGCTGATAAACCAGGTAAAATGAACAGACCTATAAGGTATAGTATTCCTTTAGAGAATATTTGCACTGATTGTATTAAGAGGATTTTGTAATCATCTAATTGGGAACGTAATACCCATTAAAATTATTACTTGATTCTGGTTGTTCAAAATAACCGAAGAATAATCGTTACTTACCGGTTGACTTGGGGTCATCCGATGAGTGATTCCCAGGGTATTGCATGTCCCGGCTGGAAGGCCGGGCTACTGTAAACTTGCTTCTCCCTAAATGGCAGAAATTTTTCATTTCTTTGCCATTCTGAGGATGCTCGAAAAACAGGCAATCTTGCAGCCATTAAAATTTCTGCTACAACACTGATCTCATCAAAGTTTTAGTAAATTTGCTTCTCTTTTCACAAACCATATTACAATCTCACATGGAAAAATCAATCATCATTGTTGGTGCTGGGATTGCCGGTTTATCGGCCGGTTGTTATGCCCGCATGAATGGCTATAAAACCACCATCCTTGAAATGCATAATATCCCCGGCGGATTATGTACTGCCTGGGAACGCAAGGGATACAGCTGGGACATCAGCATGCATATGCTTACCGGTTCCTGTTCCGGCCCATTTTACAGGATGTGGGAGGAACTGGGTGTGGTGCAAAACAGGGAGTTCTATTACCGGAATGAAATGGCTCGTATTGAAAGCCTGGATGGTAAAACCCTGGCATTCAGTACCGACCGTAAGAAGATGGAAGATCAGATGCTTAAGCTGTCACCTGCGGATGCTCCCCTGACCAGGGAGTTTATCAGCCTTATTTTCGGCAGGGACATGATGAAGGCTGCTTCCCTTAAACCAAATGAGCTGATCAACTTCTTCGACAGCCTGAAAACCTGGCCTGTTATTTTACCTCTCATGGGAAAGTTCATTAAATATGGAAAGCAGACGTTCCAGAATTTTGCAGACCGTTTCCAGGATCCTTTCCTGAAGCAGGCTGTCAGATTTTTCATCGATTCCCCGGGCTGGCCCATGCTGAAATTTCCCACGGTGGCTCTTGCAGGTTTTATGAAGTCGGCTGTCATAGAAGCAGGTGTTCCACTTGGTGGTTCCCAAAAGGTGGTATTTGATATAGCTGAACTCTATAAGAACCTTGGAGGGGTGATAGAGTATAAATGCAGGGTAAAAGACCTGATCATTGAGGATAACCATGCCATAGGTGTAAAACTGGATGACGGATCCGAACGGCGGGCCGACATTACAATCTGGGCAGGAGACGGCCATACACTTATATTCAATATACTCGGTGGCCGATATATTAATAATAGAATAGAAACCATATACCGTGAATGGATTCCTGTTAAACCCATCATCCATGTAATGCTTGGCGTAAACCTTGACCTGTCGAAGGAACCTTCCCGTCTGATATTCGAACTTGAAGAGCCCATTACCATCGCCGGTGAAGAGCATCGCTGGATGAATGCTATCCATCATTGTTTTGATCCCGGCAGTGCCCCTGCTGGTAAATCAGCTGTTGAGGTATGGTATGCAACCGATTATGATTACTGGGAGAAATTGTCAAAGGACAGGGCAGCATACAAAAATGAAAAGAAGCGGATTGCCGAGTTCACAATTGCGCAGCTCGACAAGCGTTGGCCTGGATTTACTTCACAGGTGGAAGTGATAGATGTGCCCACACCTGCAACCTATGTTCGTTACACCGGAAACTGGAAGGGATCTCCCGACGGGTGGTACATCACCACCGATAATATGCGTGACCAGGCCCCCCTCCGTACGTTGCCAACCTTATCAAATCTCTACACCATAGGCCAGTGGACCGCCCCATTCACCGGTACCGTAATCGCAGCCCTTACAGGTCGCCAGGTGATGGAATTGCTGTGTAAGAAAGACAGGAAAAGATTTGTTACTAAAAAATAAGGATCAAGTTCGGTTTTTAACCGGATACATTCAGGCACCTCCGGTATTGTCAAGCCCGACGAGGTCCCTCACCCGCCTTCCAGCTGACTCGGGATGACATCATTTCTTCTTCATTGATTCATAAATCCCTGCCGTTCAATAGTTTTTAAAAACTGTTTTGAGAAATGCAGGTTATCTTTCTTCGTGTACCTGTTATCCGTAAAGATTTGTGCAAGTGTCTCTTTTTTATTGATCTCCAGTAGCTCTTTTGTTTCATCACTCTCTTCCCTCTCCTTATAGATCCTGTCAATATCTTCAGGTTGAAAATCCCTGTATTTCTCCTGGTGAATGATTGCCTCCATGGGAAGCCGGTCGGTGAGTAGTGGTTCCTCATCAGGATAGCCGACAGCCAGGCAGGCAACCGGAACAACATACTCCGGCAGGTCCAGGATCTCAACGATCCTGTCAGCCATATATGTGGCAGTGCCCAGGTAACAGATTCCCAGTCCATGTGCTTCAGCAGCCAGGACAACGTTCTGTGACGCAAGCAATGCATCAATGGCAGCGGTAAAAAATGATAGGAAATTATCATACCCCGGATCAGCCTTCCGTTGCTCACACCATTTTGTGAACCTCCGGAAATCAGCACAGAAAGTGAGATGCACTGGTGCCTGGAGAACCATATCCTGTTTGAAATGTGCCTCCCAGAGCTGTTTCCTCAAATCTTCATCCCTTGTAACTATTGCTGAATAAACCTGCATATTGCCTGTTGTGGATGCCCTGCTGCCGGCCTTCAGGATTTCATCGAGGACTTTTTCCGGTACAGGATCACTTTTGTATTTTCTGATAGACCTGTGGTTGAAAATTGTATCGATCATATATTCAGTGATAAAATGATTTTATTAAAAAAGCAAAGGTAAAATAAAATAGGCTTAAGGCTTCAATGCCGAAAAACTGGCAATCAGCCCGAGGCGGATGCCAATGTTTTTCGAGCATCCTCAATATGGCAAAGAAATGAAAGATTTCTGCCATTTTCGGGAGCTTCAGGCTTCATGTTACCGGTAATATCTGCTGGACACTGGCAGCTGGCTGTTGTTTGCTGGCTGCTAGCCGGCTGGAAGGTTATCCGTGATTATTCAGTGTAACTGTTGTTTTTCGATAGCAATAACTATGTACATGACATTTTGCCTGGAAGACTCGGTATTAGCATTGCTCATTATTGTAGAATCAGTTTATCTGTCCAGATAAATGATCCGCTGATAATCCTTATTATATATACTCCCTTCCCCAATCCTTCAAGGTTAACCTGTTTGTTGAGGTCATCCAGAGATTCAAATCTCCCTGTATAAACAAGCTTCCCGTTTATATCCAGGATACTTAACGCATAATTCCTGCCCTGCTCCGAAAACAGAACCACACAGAATTTTCCGTCATTCGGATTCGGAAATACTTTTATGCCGGAATCATTTAATTGAATGGTCAGGGAGATGGTTTTAACTGTAACAATTACTGTCCATACCTGCGATGTTCCATCTTCCGCCGTAACAGTATATATCATTGGATCGGAAAAATCCTGTATTTCACCGGAGGCCGGGCTGATTATTGCCTTTTCTGAAGGAGTGATTTCCGGAACAAGACATGTTAAATCAGTACCGGTTGCAACTTCAATGTTCACAGTATGGTTAACGCAATCAATTTCTGCATTCCCTGTTTGTACGGGAAGGATAAAAGATACGATATCATTCCGGCTGCTCAGGACAGGTCCTGCTGAGATGGTGTCAACAAGATGAATCCAGCCACTTGTATCGGGTATTTGCTCATACGGGAAATCAGTTAATATGATCCGGAGGGAATCATGGATATTGCCGGGTGTCATCTCCAAAATATACTCACCCGTTGAAGCATCCACCAGGCAGGAACATTCAAAATACCCGAATCCGTTCAGTAATGGAAGATGCGTCTTTATATATATACTGTCTACACCCTGCGATACCCATGTGATCCTCAGACTATCGCCAATATAAAGTGTTTCCCCACCTTCAGGATATATCAGTAGCAGGTCCTGGTGAGGCAGGTCCTTTTCACCGTAAATAGGCTTAATCCGTATATTATCCAGCGCGAATTCATCCCTCGACCCAATGCCTGAAACATCGTCGCCTTCCCATTTCAGGTAATAATATCCGGAATCTTCAATATTTATAGAATCCAGGGAAATATTCCTGGCTGTTTCAATCCACTCTGGTGTTACATCTGCAGCTTCCGGGGAAAGATAATCCAGTTCATTTTCAGGTGTATATGTAATATTATCTCGTGAATGCAGGAGATTGAAGCTGCCTGATCTGCCCTGATCGTTATATACCAGTATGGAATACGTCAGATCAAGTTCGATGATTTCAATTCCTGACTTATTTTGAATTTTCAGGATAAAACTTCCCGGCGACCAGTCACCTGAAGTAGGCTGGATGCCCAATGCAATATTGCCTGAATCCGTTTCAAATGCAAATATGCCTCCGGTGGATACTCCTCCATCACTGATACCCCTCGCAAAATCACCTGTTGCCAGGTAGTCCCCGAATCCGAGGTCCCCGTCTGAAAGTCCCATGACAGACCATGTATCAGAATCAAGCTGGCCCGGATCGGGATAAGGGCTGAAACCGGATGCTGTGAATCCGGTAAAGCCGATCACCACCACGTTGCTGTCTGAAATAGTAAGCTGACTGTAAATCCTGGTTGATATCGATAACATCGACAGGACTGAAATGGAAAATGCTAATGTAAATTTTTTCATAGTAATTTGATTTTTAGTGTACTCACCCCCTCTCTTCCAAGAGAGGGGGCCAGGGGGTGAGTCCTTCATACCTTTATCCCAAAAACCATCAATTATCGGTCGGTTACTAATAATTTTTTTTCATTTTACTGCAGATTTTTATTCATAACCTGCTGGATACACAAAACATTTAAAAATCATTTGTTTTTAAAAAAAAAGTTCCTTATTTAGAAATCTTTTCCATGGGTAAACAATCTCAAAAATGATGGTAAACCGAACAGGATTTTAATTTTTTAATCCAAAAATCTGATGTGGCTGTATGTCAATTATTTAATGGCGAATTCTCATATATCAATATTAAATCCATATTAACATAATCCATGAATAAAATGAAACGATCAGTTGTAATCTTTCTCACCATCCTCTTTTTCTGTCCTTTCTCTCTTTCAGCACAGAAGAAAAAGGTCACGGAACAGGAGGTGAGCACAACCTTCAAAAGCAGTACCTTCTCCGGCATACAATGGAGAAGTATAGGCCCGGCGGTTGCTTCCGGCCGTATTGCTGACTTTGCTGTTAATCCTGACAATACTAAAGAATATTATGTTGCTGTTGCTTCAGGACATGTCTGGAAAACCGAGAATGCCGGAATCACATATGAGCCGGTTTTTGATAATAAAGGTGCTTATTCCATGGGAGTTGTAACAATGGACCCCACCAACCATAACTGTATATGGATCGGAACAGGAGAGAATAACCACCAGCGTGCCCTGGGATACGGGAATGGTGTGTGGAAGAGTATGGACGGGGGAAAGAGCTGGACCAACATGGGATTAAAGGAATCGAGGCAGATCGGTGATATTGTGATAAATCCGGAAAATCATGATATCGTCTATGTTGCGGCGGAGGGTTCGGTCTGGGGCCCCGGTGGTGACAGGGGATTATATAAGACCACTGATGGTGGAAAGACTTGGACAAAAGTGCTGGAGATAAGTGAGCATACAGGGGTAAATAATATTGTTATGGATGCCAGGGATCCGGATGTTCTCTATGCTTCTTCCGAACAGCGAAGGCGGCATGTATTTACGAAAATAGGTGGTGGCCCGGAAACCGCTATTTATAAGTCAACAGATGGCGGACAGAACTGGAAAAAGCTCACCAGCGGGCTTCCCAAAGCCGACATGGGTGGCATGGGTATTGCAATCTCTCCAGTGAACCCGGATATAATATATGCAATCATTGAAGCAGCCGAAGATAATGGGGGATTTTACCGTTCAACCAACAGGGGGGAATCATGGGCAAAGATGAGTTCCTATTCATCGAGCGGCCAATATTACAATGAAATATTCTGCGATCCGACAGATGCAGATGTGATTTATTCCATGGACACCTATACAAAAGTAACCCGCGATGGTGGTAAAACATGGAGTAACCTGGGAAATAATAATCGACATGTCGATGATCATGCTATGTGGATTGATCCCACAGATCCGGAGCATTTTCTTATCGGGGGTGATGGGGGTATCTATGAATCACTTGATGGCGGGAAAAATTATCATTTCAAAGCAAACCTGCCGGTCACACAATTTTACAGGGTAAATGTCGATAATGACAATCCTTTTTATAATGTGTATGGTGGCACACAGGATAATAATACTATCGGAGGCCCATCCATGAATACGTCCAGGCAGGGGGTGGTAAATGATGAATGGTACTTTACCCTGGGTGGCGATGGATTCTGGGCCGCCATTGAACCGGGAAATCCTGACATCGTGTACTGCGAATCACAATATGGTAATATTTCACGCTACGACAGGAAAAGCGGTGAGGTAATAGATATTCAGCCCCAACCGAGAAAGGAAGAGGATACCTATAAATGGAACTGGAACACTCCCCTGATCACCAGTCCTCATTCAAGTACACGATTATATTGTGCTGCAAATAAAGTGTTCAGAAGTGATGACAGGGGTAACACATGGCAGGTTATCAGTGAAGATATAACGGCAAAAATTGACAGGAACACATGGCCTGTGATGGACCACTACTGGAGTTACGATGCTGTTGCCAAAGATGTATCTACATCACAGTTCGGGACAGCTGTCTCCCTTGCCGAATCACCGGTCAAGGAAGATCTCATATATGTCGGTACCGATGATGGCGTGATCAGCATAACCGAAAATGCAGGAAAGGAATGGCGGCAGGTAAAATCATTTCCCGGTGTGCCGGCAAATACTTATGTGAGCGATATCCTTCCGGATAAGTACAACGAGAATACCGTATATGCATCATTCGATAATCATAAACGGGATGATTTTACACCCTATATCCTGAAAAGTACCGATAAAGGCCGGACATGGGTCTCAATATCAGGAAACCTTCCGAAAAATGGTATGGTTCACACCATTGAACAGGATTTTATCAATCCAAATCTTCTTTTTATCGGGACTGAATTCACTGTTTACTGCTCATTTGATGGTGGGAAGGAATGGATTCAGCTGAATAGCGGACTCCCTTCCATTGCTGTAAAAGATATGATTATCCAGAAAAGGGAGCAGGATCTGGTCATCGCAACATTTGGGAGAGGATTTTATATCCTTGATGATTATTCACCGCTGAGAGAGGTAACCAAAGAATTAATCGATCAACCGGCACATATTTTCCCGGTTAAGGATGCACTTATGTATATTCAAACCAGCGGTAAGGGAAACCAGGGTTCCACATATTTTGCAGCGAAAAATCCTGATTTTGGTGCAACATTCACATATTATTTTAATGATTCCCTCAAAACATTGAAGGAGATAAGGCATGAAAAGGAGAAAAAGCTATTTGATGCAAAAATGCCAATCCCACAACCATCGGTTGAAGAATTGCGTGCCGAAGAAAATGAGGAACCTCCTTACCTGCTTTTTACAATCTTTGATGAAGATGGGAATGAGGTTAGAAAGCTTACTGCAAAACCCGGAAAAGGTATTAAAAGGATTAGCTGGGACCTGAAATATACCAGCCCTAATCCTGTAAGAATATCTGGTCAGGAGTTTAATCCCCTTGCTGAAAGTCAGAGTTATATGTTTGCAATGCCGGGACAATACAGTATATCATTGTCAAAGAGTCTGAATGGAGAAATCACCCAGCTCGTTCCCCCGGTACCATTCAATGCATTAGTGCTTGAGAATACCACTCTGCCTGTTTCTGACAGGCAGGAACTGGTGGAATTCCAGCAAAAGACAGGAGAGCTCAGCCGCATCATGAGAGCAACAGAACGATTTGCGGGTGAATTATATAACAGGACACAATATATCCAGCAAACATTATTACAAACGCCGGGTAATACTGCCTATCTTCTTAAACAAACCAGGGATATGGAACAAAAAATCCTGGATATTCAATTCCAGTTTGAGGGCAGGCAGCCAAGGGCCAGTTGGGAGGAGATCCCCCCTGCCCCGATGCCCCTGAACAGAAGGTTAAACACGATCATCAGCACCCACTGGAGGTCTACGTCAGGAATTACACAGACCCAGAAGGATAATTATGCCATTCTTACGGAAGAATTTCCACCTTTGCTGGAGCAACTGAAAAAAATAAATGAAGAGCTTGGAGCACTGGAAAAGAATCTGGATAATCTCAAGGTTCCCTGGACTCCGGGAAGAATTCCTGTATGGGAATAGTAATATCCCCCGGACTCACCCCCTTTGATTCCCCCTCTCTCCCGAGAGAGGGGGCCAGGGGGTGAGTACTTATGAAATAATTTATAATTTTGTAGTATAATAACCGTTAAATAATTTAACAATTATATAACAGCATGTTATAAAAAAAAAGTTGTAACTTAACACCTTTAATTTGTATAGTGTGTATTAAAACGGACAGACATGAAAAAAGCTAAAACAATAATCCTTATGGCCCTTATTATTGCTGGAATTGCAGTTAGCTCGTGTAACAGAAAGCTCTGCCCGGCTTATTCCAAGGCGGATACTGAACAAGTAGAGAATCAGAGTTGATATATCTTTTAAGGGTCTGGCAAATCGATGCCAGGTCAATTTTATTTACCGGGTATACAACCCTACAAATCATAAATGAACGGGGCATACGGTTATACGTTATGCCCCGTTATATATCCTGAAAGAATCTTTCATTGAATTGAACTTTTTTTAACTGAATAAACCTGTGTTTATATTGTGTCGGTAAAAATCAAAAAATATCTTCTGAGTTTCTGGATATACCATTTCATCATATTGACCCTCTTTGCACAGGGTGAGTTAAGTGAGCAAAGCAGGATATTTTACCGGAATGAAAGGTCTATCGGTGCCCTGTTAAACAGTAACGGATATGGTGTTAGCGGGAGATATGCAAAAAGGATTAATGCCCGTAATAAAACTATTTACGAGGTTGACCTGATCGGTATCAAACATCCCAAAGAGGTAAAGATCACCAACTACTACAGTAGCAATAAAAGTTATGTATTCGGGAAACTTAACAGTTTTTTTGATCTAAGGGCAGGTTATGGCCGGCAGAGGGAGATGTTCAGGAAAATAGACAGAGGGGGAATTTCTATTCGACGTTTTTACTCAGCAGGCCCGGCACTGGGTATTTTAAAGCCTGTATACTATGAGATCATCCAGACAAATACAGCTGATCCAAATGACAAATTCCTCAAACAGGAAAAGTTCAATTCATCAACTCATCAAGGGAATATCTGGGGAAAAGCTTCATTCTTCAAAGGAATGGATGAACTATCGCTGGTGCCCGGTGCATTTGGCAGGTTTGGATTCAGCTTTGAATACAGCCGCCATGATATCACACTACATGCCCTGGAAACTGGTATTACACTGGATATTTTCATTAAAAAAATACCCATCATGGCAACTGAGAAGAATAACTTTATCTTCTTTTCTCTCTTTGTCAGTTACCGCTTTGGAAAAGTTGTGGATGCCTCCGGAATAATTGATGAAAAGGACTTGATGAATTAATCTTTATTGGTTAAGTTTGCATTTCCTATAACTCAATCATTTAACTCGATAAATATTCTAAGATTATGACAAAAATTAAAGTTGCTATCAATGGTTTCGGGAGAATAGGAAGAAATGTATATAAAATTGCTCTCGACCGAACTGACATTGAAATTGTGGGCATCAATGACCTGACAGATACTAAAACTCTTGCTCATCTGTTAAAATATGATTCAACGCAGGG
>Ga0111176_1035_pt1 | contig 26432 bp, 21 predicted proteins | sample DeeMarSWOR324_28_FD_80229 | JGI IMG/M metagenome (GOLD analysis project Ga0111176, IMG submission 80229) | Bacteroides sp. SM23_62_1 | reverse complement strand
TATAATCTTCCGGATGATATCTGAATAGCAGTGCCAGCACATTCATCAGATAGGCCATAAAGCCACGCCTTACTGATTTGCTATAGCGGTGAGCAACCGCCGCATCGAATCCTGCACCTGCCATATTCAAAAAAGGCATTCCATTCACCAGGCCGGTATCAATAACGGATATTTTCAGACTGTTTATGGTTTCTATCGCATATTCCGGTTTTAAAGGGATTTTAAGGCTCCTGGCAAGGCCGTTTCCCGATCCGAGGGGGATGATACCCATGATACTTACAGAATTGATCAGATGCCTGCCTACGCTGTTTACCGTACCATCCCCCCCGGCAACAATATAAACCTGGTATTTTTTTTCTATTAATCCGGAAAGGGTTGTAATTTCTTCCCTGCTCTTGGTATAAAGGATATCATAATCGAATTGGTCAGCATCCAGGAATCTCTGTATCAATTGTTCCAGATTTAATCCGGCTCTTTTCTCAAGTGCCGGATTTATGATAATCAGTGCGGTCTTTTTGCTGCTTGTTGCAGGCATCAGCGTTTGTTAAAGTCCATGAATACACCCTGGAGAAATGCCTGGCAGGCTTTTTTACCATAGCTGTCCTGAACACCCTCCTCAACAATAAATTTTCCTGCTGGAAAGTGGTAAACGAAATAGGATGTGTCGGTAACAAAACCACCTCCGTTATGAAAAGAATAGCTGGCATAGGATGGGGTGGCCGGATTAAGAATATTTTTCCCGAATGGATAATAGTCGGAAGGGAGGCCTAACTGTCCCAGTATGGTTTTCGGAAGATCAGACTGGGTGCCATAATGCTCAATTACCTGGCCTTTTTGTGACAGGGCCCCGCCAAGCCATAACATAGGGATATGAAACCTGCTCCTGTCATGTTCAGTAACATTACCTAGCCTGTTACCATGGTCTGAAATCAGTATGATCAGTGTATTATCCCACCAATCCTGCTGTGAAGCCCTGTCTAAAAATTCCCCGAGATGCTTATCGGTGTAATACAGTGAATTATAAAATTTATCAACCATTGAATTCCCCGGGTAAACAGGTTCCATCGGCACATCAAAAGGGGAATGGCTCGAGAGGGTAAGGCAAGCATGAAAAAATGGTTCAGTCGCCCGGTTGCATTCGTCCAACAACTTCTGAAAAACATATTCATCCGGCACTCCCCACTTACAAATATTGACCGATCCGGGAAAATCTTCTTCAGAAATGATCTTCTGAAATCCTCCCATTATGAGATAGGACTTGAAATGGGCAAAGTTGACATTTCCTCCATAAAGAAACATAGTGTTGTAGCCTTTTTTGATGAGGTCCTGACTGATGAACGGCAGAGTCTGGGATTTCTTTTCATAAAGGATGATACAGGATCGTGGTAGCGCATGAATGCCGCTGAGGATCCCGGATATTCCCTTATCGGTCAATGTCCCGTTCGCGTAAAAGTTGGTAAAAAACAGTCCATCAGGAATAAACTGGCTGAGTTTGGGTGTAAGACCGGGTTCACCACCCAGTTCTTCAATAACAAGGCCTCCAAAACTTTCAAGGATAATGATCACAATATTTGGTCTGTCAGTGCGAAGTACAGATCTTTCTCCCGGGGTATCCGGATTCAGCTCTGTAAGAATAGTTTGCACTTCCTCATCCGGCAGGAGTTGTAAATCAAAATCAAACCTCTCTCCCTCGCTCAGTGTATAAACCAGATTCCATACCGGATTGACTGCAGCATGGTTAGCAAATTCATTCTTATGAAAATATACTGTCCCTGTGGAAAGCGGGCTGATGCTTAATCCCCCCCTGATAGGAAGACCAAGAAAGATGCATAAAAATAGAAAAATAAAGAAGGAGGCCGGGGAAAATTTCAAATTAATAAACCGGGACGCAACCCATTTTTTGTAAAAAACATACCAGAAAATAAATACAAGGACCGCACAGATAAATAGTAACAGAATGAATTTTCCCGTTTCAAGTGATGCAGTCATCTCTGCCGGTGTACTGAGGTAATCAAAAATATTCTTGTCAATCGGAAAACTCCAGTACCTGTATGCAACAAGATTGGTCATATAAAGCAACACCAATGGAATGAGAATAATGAGTGTATACCAGTAAGTGAAATACCGTATAAAATTTTTTTTAATAAATGAGGTTATAGCAATTGCCAGGGTGGGAATAACCAGGATATAGCCTGTCAGGGATAAATCCATTTTCAGGCCTTTCCAGAATATTAAAAGCTTATCCGGCAGATTGATTTCCCTGCCAAGATCATGATAAGTAATTAAGAAAATAAGCCTGAAGAGGGCCTCTATAACAAGCCAGAAAAAAAAATATTTCAGGTAGAAATATAATCGTTGTTTCATTGTAATTCCGGGATGAATTTACCAATCAGGTTTCCAGGGCACCTACCAGATCTTTAATAGATTGGATTTTGTGCTGTTCACAATAGTCCCCAATTCCTTCTATTATTTTAACCGACACCTGCGGGTCGATGAAATTCGCTGTTCCGACCTGTATGGCTGTTGAACCTGCAAGCAGGAATTCAATTGCATCTCCCGCATTCATAATCCCACCGATACCAATAATTGGTATCTTAACAGCATGATAAGCTTCCCATACCATCCTGAGTGCCACAGGTTTTACTGCCGGACCCGATAACCCCCCTGTTATGGTTGCAATAACAGGTTTTCTGGTCTCATGATTGATAGCCATTGCAAGAAGGGTATTAATCAGGGATATGGAATCTGCACCCTCCCCTTCAACCGCCTTCGCAAATTCCGGGATTGACGTAACATTTGGTGATAATTTAACAATCAGCAATTTATGATAAGCTCTCCGGACCTCCCTTGTTACCTGTATGGCTGATGGACAATGTGTGCCAAAAACCATACCTCCTTCCTTAACATTCGGACAGGAGATATTGAGTTCTATACCGGGAATTTTTTCCAGGTCATTTAGCTTCTCGGAAACTTCAACATATTCCTTTATCGTTGATCCTGAAACATTTACAAAGATATTGGTCTCATAATGTTTAATTTCCGGGTAGATATGGTCGATAAAATAATCGACTCCCTTATTCTGTAAACCGATTGAATTAAGCATTCCGGAAGGTGTTTCTGCCATACGGGGGTAAGGATTCCCTTCTCGTCTGCTGCCGGTTGTTCCCTTCACAAAAATTCCACCAAGGCGGTTCACATCTATGAATTCCTCGTATTCAGACCCGTATCCGAATGTTCCTGAAGCGGTAGTTACCGGATTCTTAAATTTTAAACCACCAATATTTACTTCCAGGTTTACCATACCAGTTCTTTTGTATTAAATACAGGACCTTCAGTGCAGATACAGATATTTCCCCTGACTGTTTCCTGGACACACGTTAAGCAGGCCCCAAATCCACAGGCCATAGTATTTTCAAGTGAAACTTCACAAATCGTATTTCTTTTTTCAGCCAGCCGCGCAACAGCTTTCATCATTGGCACCGGGCCACAGGCATATACCTGGCTATAATCCCAGTCATTACGGGTAACTAATGAATGTTCCGTCACAAGCCCCTTTTCCCCCTGTGTACCATCCTCAGTAGTAGTATGGACAGCTCCCAGTTTTTCAAATTTACCGAGATCAACTAGGTGAGTATGACTCCTTGCCCCGAAAAGGAATAAAGGCTGGATATTTTTTTCTAATAAAGATTTCCCGAGAAATAGCAGGGGGGCTACCCCTACGCCTCCTCCGATGAGCAAAACCTTTCCTTTTGAAGGGATAGAAAATGAATTTCCAAGAGGATAAATCAGGTTCAGATGATCTCCTTTTAACAAACGTGAAAGAGTTAATGTTCCATTACCAACGATCAGGATTAAAAGACTGAGAGTATTCCGCTTGTAATCAACGTCATAGATAGAGATCGGGCGCCGGAGGAATGTGGTGGGAGAATGATCAACTTTTATCTCAACGAATTGTCCCGGTTGTAAAAATGGAAGTTTCTGCGGTGATTTCAGCCCGAGAACAAAGTATTCATCATTTATTTTTCTATTCTCAACTATTTCAAAATCATGAATATACTTCATCTTGCGAAAAGATTATAAGCTCCTGTAACAATGCTTATAAATTGCCGACAAATATAAATAAGAGTTATTAAAATGAAGAATTATACCAGGAATAATATTAACATTAATCCCGGTTCAATCTGTCAACAAGTGGTAAGTTGAAAATTTTGAATGATTTACAAATGATTTTTGATCATTAGAATCATGGAAGGATGAAATAAAAGAATGTTGAATGATAAAGGATGAAGGGAGAATATGAGAGGGTGGAGAATAGGAAAAAGAGTAGTTAATGCCCTGAATCAATTTTGTTGAGGTATTTGAGGATGATGAATAAAACATAGTCAAAAAAGCCCTGAAGGGGCTTAACTATGAATACCCCGGTACGAAGTGCCGGGTATTGAAACCAGGAATGATCGCAACCCTGTAGGGATTGAATAATTTATATTTATCAGTGGAAAGTGTCAACCAAATCAGGACAACACATTTCCTCAAATCATCAGGTAGGATTATATTCTTCGAAGGTTTTATCCTTATAGACAATGATAATTTTATCAATTTGTTTTCTTTTCTCCTTTTCCTGCTCAATATCCAGCGTATTTGATGAAATTCCTTTCTTTAATTCTTTTCTTCCAGATTTTTCATCCTTTTCCAAGTCTTTTTGAATATCGTCATCTGTTTCAAACAATTCTTTTTCACGCGCGCTCAGTTTTTTTAACATTTCGCCTGCTCCCGTAATCAACCATTCAGCATTTATTTCAGGAAATTTCATAAGTATCCTTTGTATAAAATCAAAACCTGGTCTGTTTCTTCCACTTAATACATGAGAAACACTTGAACGTTGCACACCTATCTCATCCGCAAACTGAGATGAGCTTATTTTGAAATGCTTTAATATTGAATTTAACCTCTCATTCATTGCTATACAAATGTAAAAAAAATATAATTTCCTTTTGTGAATTTTTTAAAATTATAAGTTGACTTTTGTGAAATATTAAAAACCTATACATAACCATCTTGTTTAAGCATATTCAATATAAATTAACCTGTTTAATTTCAATGTAAAACAATTTAGTTTTAATATGTAAAACGGTTGTAAAAATTATATCAGACCGATGTGTGAAATATTATATAATGACGGAATGGTTGAAATAATTTAAGGATGTTATATGAATTTGTAACTATTATTTCGATCATGTAAACAATCAATTAAAATAAATCTTGAAAATTTCTGGTTTACAATTACATATTGGTTAAAAATGTTGATAAATTTTCATTTTTATTACATTTGTAAATTATTATTTAAATAATTAATTCAGATATTTTTAACTTAAAGCTGGTTATCAATGATATAATTAACAATATTATGCATAATAGGTAAGATAGATAAATACATAGCCTTAAAAAGATTAGAAATTCACAAATGTTTACAATTATATATTGTCAATTTGTCATATTTGTTTACTTATGTGAATATTGTGAAAATTACCGGATTGTACAGATTCATTAAATAATTTTCATGGAGTATAAATTATTTATATACATCAGAAATTGAGATTATTTATAATGGTGGGACTTTTCTATCCTACCCTATTCATGTTCTGAAATAATATTCTTTAGGGTAATCTTCCTTCATAATGAATCAATACTATCCAGGATTAAAAATTTCTCTCATAATTTTTTAGTATTTTCGACCAGTAAGTTCAATCTCGTGAAAAATCTTTCAATGAGAAAGTTTCCATTGCATTTACAGATCCTGGTTGCGCTTGTATTAGCCATTTTATTCGGGATTATCTTTCCGACAAAGTACTGTCTGACTGAAAAATCTTTCAAACAGCTCATTAAATCAGGGCTTCCCGTTATCCAGATTGATCATCTTAAAGCCCTAAAGGGTAAAACATACACTTCTCAGAACAATTTTAAGCATGCAATTCAGGATGTTCTGCCGGAAGAGGTCTTTTATCGCTACCAGAACAGCATCATGAAAGCAGCATATTTGAATAAACCTGTTAAGGCTGTCAGCTGGATGGGGGATGTTTTTCTCAGGGCATTAAAAATGATCATAATTCCCCTGATTTTCAGTTCGTTGGTTTCAGGAGTTACCAGCATCGGTACAGGGTCTAACCTGGGGCGTCTCGGATTGAAAACGATAAGCTACTATATTTTGACCAGCACAATGGCAATTATTACCGGATTGTTACTTGTTAATATATTCCGTCCCGGTATTGGTGCTGATCTGAATTTCAGTCAGCAGGTTGAAGGACTTGTAGAAAGTCAGAGAAGCCTTGGTGAGACACTTATCAATATCATACCGGATAATATTTTTAGAGCATTCCATGATAATGATATGTTATCTGTAATATTTTTCGCTGTTTTATTCGGATTTTTTGTTACACGGGTTCAGGAAGACTACAGAAATGCGCTTATTAAGGCTTTTAATGCTATTTTTGAAGTGATGATGAAGGTTACCATGTTCATCATCATTTTTACACCTTTTGGTATCTTTGGTATTGTAGCCAGGGTTGTTGCAGACCAGGATGATCTTCTTAACCTTGTTGCAAGAATGGGTATTTATATGCTTACCGTGCTTCTTGCATTATCTTTCCATTTTCTGGTATCCCTCCCATTGATCGTGCGTTTTATTGGCAAAGCAAAACCATACAGGCATATGAAAAATATGATGCCAGCCCTGCTGACGGCCTTCTCCACTGCATCCTCAGGAGCCACATTACCGCTCACAATCAACGCAGTAGAAGAAAATTCAGGGGTGTCAAACAAAATCAGCAGTTTTACCCTGCCCCTCGGGGCTACAATCAATATGGATGGAACGGCATTGTATGAATGTGTGGCAGCCATGTTTATTGCCCAGGCTTACGGTATTGAAATGACCGTCATTCAGCAATTGATCATCATCCTGACCGCTCTGCTTGCATCCATTGGAGCAGCTGGAATTCCTATGGCAGGATTGGTCATGATCACTGTTGTACTCACAGCTGTCGGTCTCCCGCTTGAAGGCGTAGGGCTTATCCTTGCAGTAGATAGAATACTGGATATGTTCAGGACTGCTACTAATGTATGGAGCGACAGTTGCGGGGCTGTTGTGATTGCAAAATCGGAAGGAGAACAATTACTCGTATAACAGCATGGAGCATAGAGTAGGGAGCATGGAGCAGGGAAAGAAGATAAATGGTATTGCGCCATTGAAGCCCTGAAAGGGCTTAACAATAAATAACCCGGTACGAAGTGCCGGGCAGGAATAACCAGATTGACCTCAACCCTGAAGGGGTTGAATAAAAAGTATTAACCAGAATCAGGACAATATAGAGTATCGTGTGAGGAGTAAACAGTTAATCTCTGATTGCCAGATCAGGGAAATAAAGATGTTGCCAACACCTGGTGGATGGAGCTCTGAATATACCTGAAAAACCTCCCGGACAATGACAGGATTATATGACATAAATCATATAAACTCCTGCTCATTCATGTTGAATTTTTAATTAATTTTAACAGGTACGATCTAATAACATAAATATTTGAAATTCAATGAATTTACTGGAAAAAATAAGAGAACAGGCAAAAGCAATCAACCAAAGGATTGTATTACCTGAAGGTACGGAAGAAAGAACCATTCAGGCAGCTGACCAGGTAATAAATGAGGGTATTGCCCGCATTATTCTTCTTGGATCGAGGGAAGACATCATGAAAGAAGCTAAAAAACATAACCTGAAACATATTGAGCAAGCAAGTATTGTTGATCCCAATCAACATGATAAAATCGACCATTACATTCATATGATGGTGGAACTGCGAAAACATAAAGGTCTGACCAGGGATGAAGCATCGCAACTGATCAGGGACCCGCTGTATCTGGGTACGCTGATGATCAAGAATGGGGATGCAGATGGAGAGGTTGCTGGTGCCAGGAATGCCACAGGAGATGTATTAAGACCAGGTTTTCAATATGTTAAAACACTTCCCGGCATAACAGTTGTTTCCGGAGCATTCATCATGATCATGAAGGACAAGGAATTTGGAAATGATGGCATAATGATCTTTGCTGATTGCGCCGTCCACCCCGATCCGACTGAAAGTGAACTGGCTGAAATAGCCGTAGCAACAGCTAAAACAACAAAAGCTATTGCCGGATTTGAACCCAGAATTGCTATGTTAAGTTTCTCTACCAAGGGAAGTGCAAAACATGAAATGGTTGATAAAGTAATAAATGCGACCAGGATTGCAAAAGAAATGGCACCAGATTTAAAAATTGATGGGGAACTGCAGGCTGATGCTGCAATCATTGAAAGTATTGGCCGGAATAAAGCGCCGGGAAGTGAAATAGCAGGGAATGCTAATGTGCTGATATTTCCATCCCTCGATACCGGTAATATTGCCTATAAACTTGTACAACGGCTGGCATATGCCGAGGCAGTGGGACCTGTATTACAGGGTATGGCAGCACCAATTAATGATCTTTCAAGAGGTTGTTCAGTAAGTGATATAGTTAACTTAATTGCTATTACTGCCAATCAGGCCGGCAATAAATAAAATCAACCCCGTAAATGCAAAGTAATCACTGCTGATAGCTTTCAAACAGATACCATTACACCCGGGTCATGCCGAAGGTTGAGTAAACCAGGAAATCAAACTGATTGATTATTAAATTCACTATTGAAAAATAAAATATGATAAATCAAATGACAGAATCCTTAGAAGACTATAGTCTCAGTAAAAAAATTCTGAAAACAAGAAAAGGAGGAGTAAAGAAAGTTGGAGTTATCGGTTGTGGTAATATGGGACAGGAAATTGTACGTATTATCAGTCAGCATGGAATTGATGTTGTATTTATCGAGGTTAATGAAGAACGTATTCAAACCATCATGCAGGAAATCAACACCTCTCTTGATGAAGTAATAAATAAATGGGGACTGACAAGCAGTGAAAAACGGGCTATTCTATCCCGTATTCAGGGATCAACGGATTACAAGGATATCAGTGACAGTGATATCGTGATTGAATCTATCAACATTAAACAACGTTTCACCTCCCTCGAAGCCAGAAAAGAGGTCTTTAAAAACGTGGAAGCCGTTGTTACTCCGACAACAGTTATTGCTTCCAATAATTCCACACTGATGATTTCCGACCTTGCCTCCGTGCTTAAATATCCTGACAGGGTGGTTGGAGTGAATTTTATCACCCCTTCATCCACTGTAAAGGTGGTGGAAGTTGTAAGGGCACTGAAGACAAGTGATGCGGCGTATGAGTTCACATTACGATTTATTAAAATGCTGGATAAAATACCCGTTACATTGTATGAATCACCCGGGAATATCAGTACCAGGCTGATCGTTACGCTCATTAATGAAGCATGCGAATTGCTGATGGAAGGTGTAGCTTCAGTCCAGTATATCGATCTGACCATGAAAAATGGATATGGCCTGCAGTTTGGTCCATTCGAGCTTGCCGACAGGGTTGGTCTGGATAAGGTACTCAAATGGATGAACAACCTTTACCTGGAATTTGGAACGGCCAACTTCAAGCCTTCGCCTATCCTGAAACGGCTCGTTAGGGTAAATTATCTTGGTAAAAAATCCGGCAAAGGATTCTATAAGTATGAAAATGGAAAAATCATCAGTCAGGCCATCACAGCCACTGAATTTATATAATTCATAATTATTACCCGATGAAAATTATCGTTCTCAACTGTGGCAGTTCATCCATAAAATATCAACTATTCGATATGACTGGGAAAGAGACCTTGGCCAGAGGTCTGGTTGACAAGATTGGTTTGCATGGATCCTATATTAAACATGAAAAAAATCATAGCGACCCGGTTAGATTCGAAGGTGAAATTGTTGATCATCAGGCAGGAATTGAATTTTTACTCGGTATTCTGACAAGTAAAAAACATGGCAGCCTGAAAAGTTTTGGGGAGATTGATGCAGTAGGACACCGCGTCGTGCATGGAGGAGAGCAATTTCATGATAGTGTTAAAATCACACCCGAAGTAATTAAAAAAGTTTCCGAGTGTATGGATCTCGCTCCCCTGCATAATCCTCCAAATCTGAAAGGTATCCTGGCTATCCAGGAGCTACTGCCTGATGTGGACCAGGTTGCGGTGTTCGACACTGCTTTCCATCAAACCATGCCGAAACATGCATATATGTATGCCATTCCCTACCCCTTATATGTAAAATATGGTTTGAGGAGATATGGATTTCACGGTACCAGCCACAGATATGTATCGCAGAGAGCCTATCAGATTCTTAAAAAAGAACCGTGTGATATAAAAATGGTTACCTGCCATCTCGGCAATGGAGCTTCTATTGCTGCAATACATTGTGGTAAATCTGTTGATACCTCCATGGGGCTGACACCGGTAGAAGGATTGATCATGGGTACAAGATCCGGGGATCTTGACCTGGGTATCCTGATTTATGTTATGCAAAAAGAAGAAATTGATATCCATGCAGCAAATACATTGATAAACAAACACAGTGGTATGCTGGGTATTACTGGTATATCTTCAGATATGAGAGAAATAGAAGCTGCTGCTGCAAATAATGATGAAAGGGCCATCCTGGCCCTCGAAATGTACTATTACAGGGTGTGTAAGTATATCGGTGCCTATACTGCTGCCATGAATGGTCTTGATGCAATCGTATTTACCGGAGGAATAGGTGAGAATTCTCCAAAAGCCCGTGCTGAAATCTGTAAAAATTTCGGATATCTAGGCCTTGAATTAGATGATTCCAAAAACAAACAGTTACATGGTAAAGAAGCTATCATTACAAGGGATTCCTCGAAGGTAAAAGTGATCGTCATACCAACCAATGAGGAATTGAAAATCGCTGAAGATACGGAACGAATTATCAAAGGAAAATAATCCTGTATGGTGTTGAAGAAGCTTGATGAACTTTACTTACTTGCAAAAAAGAAGCAGACTAGCAGGCTTGTGGTTGCTGCTGCCCAGGACAAACAGGTCCTGCAGGCAGTCAGTATGGCATCTGTCAGGGGAATCGTTGAACCAATTTTGATTGGCCACGAGCAGCAAATAAAAGAAATCTGCTCCGATCTGAAAACAGATACTTCCTCATTTACAATCATTCACGAATCCGACCCAGCGGCTGCATGTTATTCCGCTGTTTCACTTATAAAAGATGCTAAGGGCGATATTCTTATGAAAGGATTGGTGCCCACAGCACCATTTCTCAAAGCTATTTTAAACAATGAAACAGGCATAAAGAAAGATGATTTATTGAGTCATCTGGCTTTATTTGAAATTCCCGGCTACCATAAGTTACTTGCTGTGACCGATGCAGCTATGAACATTCAACCAGACGTGAATGAAAAAGTGAGCATTATCCGGAATGCAGTAGACGTTTTCCACAGGCTGGGACAGAAGAATCCCAAAATAGCCGTCATTGGACCGGTAGAAGTAGTAAATCAAAAGATCGAATCAACTGTTCATGCCTCCATGCTCACCTTGATGAACCGCAGGGGACAAATTTCAGGATGTTTAATTGACGGCCCCCTGGCTCTGGACAATGCAGTTAACAAGGAAGCTGCAAAACATAAAGGTATCCACAGTGATGTTGCTGGTGACGTTGATATCATCCTTACTCCTGATTTGAATAGCGGAAATATACTATATAAATCATTAATTTTTCTTGCGGGTAGTATCTCAGCAGCTGTTGTTATGGGGGCTGCCTCGCCGGTTGTGTTAACCAGCCGTGCAGACTCAGATATAAGCAAACTTATGTCTATAGTGCTTGCCGCAGCCCTTAAATGAAAGTTCAATTTTACAAACCTTCAATCTTCTAATCTATGGCACTCTATTATATTCTGGCAATTAATCCCGGATCGACTTCAACCAAAGTGGCTGTCTATATCAATACAAAAGTTATTTTTCTTAAAAGCATCCCCCATAACCTCGAAGAACTGGCAAAGTTTAAAAGAATCTCAGACCAGTATAAATACAGAAAAGATATTGTAATTGAAGAATTAAAAAATGCCCAGATTGAATTTGAGAAAATTCAGGTCGTTGTCGGACGCGGAGGACTTCTAAAACCCATTAAATCAGGCATTTACAAAGTAAATGAGGCCATGAAAAAAGACCTGCAGGAAGGTATCCTGGGTCAACATGCCAGTAACCTGGGAGGATTAATTGCGGATGATGTTGCCAGAATGCTTCCAAATGCTAAAGCATACATTGCAGATCCGGTGGTTGTGGATGAACTCGAGGATGTTGCCAGATTTACAGGCCACCCGTTATTTAAAAGGATTTCTATCTTTCATGCTTTAAATCAAAAAGCTACAGCACGCTCGTATGCAAGGTTACTCAATAAAAAATATGAAGACCTGAATTTAATTATTACCCATATGGGAGGCGGTATCTCTGTAGGTGCTCATAAAAATGGAAAAGTGATAGACGTAAACCAGGCACTCGACGGAGAGGGACCATTTTCACCCGAACGGTCAGGTACGCTCCCTGCAGGTGCACTGGCATCCCTGTGCTACAGTGAAGATTATTCATTGGAAGATGTTAAACGTATGATAACAGGTGAAGGAGGATATGTAGCATATTTTGGGACAAATAATGCTTATGAGATTGAACTGATGGCTATGGAAGGAGATGAAAATGCAAGACTAATACAGGACGCTATGTCATATCAGATAGCAAAAGAAATCGGAGCAATGGCTACAGTTCTTCAGGGTGATGTTGATGGAATCATTTTAACCGGAGGTATTGCCAATAACCCGATGGTATGTGAATTTATAAAAAAAATGGTGTCATTTATTGCACCGGTAATCATTTACCCTGGTGAAGACGAAATGCATGCACTGGCAATGAATGGCCTGATGGTTTTAAAAGGTGAAATCGAACCAAAAGAATATGATGAAAGTAATATGATTGTCAGCGATATTGATTAGGAAATAAGGCTATGGCTGAGGCTGAGGCTCCAGGTAACAGGCTTCAGGCTACAGGCTACAGGTAACAGGGTTAAAGGGTGAAGGTGATAATGTATAGATCCCGGAAGGGATCAAACTATGAATAACCCGGCACGCAGTGCCGGGCAGGTATGAAGGAAATGTAACAACCCCTGAACAGGGGTTGAATTGAAAATTTTTAAAGTGCCCGGGGCTGCGCTATTAAAGGATTATAACAGTAAGAAGGTAATGGGTGATCTGGATGGAGTAATTTTTACCTGTAATACAGTTAAAAATTATTTGCTAAGGTGTTGATAATGAGACGGGAAGGATCTTTCCATTAAATAACTTTTGTCCATTTACTGCAAAATCAACAATAAAATTTGCCATTTCCTCTGGTGTCAGAGGAGCCCTGTATCCTGGAAAAGCTTCTTCAAGCATCTCCGTCTGAACTGAACCCAGAGCAAGACAATTAAACGATATGTTTGTATCACGATATTCCTCTGCAAGACATTCAGTCAGAATGCCCAATCCACCTTTGGTCATACTGTAAGCAGAAAGGCCTGGGAATTTAACACTGCCCTGTATGCCTCCCATGCTTGATATGTTAATGACATGGGATTTATCCCCTTTTTTTAAAAGCTCAACAAGAGATTGTATTAACGTAAACGGGACCATTAAATTAATCCTGATCATTTCGTTCAGTTCATCCCTCTGTATATCCTTAAATGGTTTATTAACAAGATAACCAGCATTATTAATCAATATATCGAGATTAGGGAATAAACTGTTGATTTTAGGAACAAGCATGGAGAATATCCCATCCATATCTGAAAGATCTACCTGAATTATTTCCAGGTCTTTACCTGATGGCATTGTCTCACAGACAGATTTGAGTCTTTCAAGATTATTAATATTCCGGGCAAGTGCAACGATTCTGTTTCCACCTGTTCCGGCAAATGCCTTAACAATCTCAAATCCAATCCCACGGGAGGCTCCTGTTACGATAATGTTCATATTTACCAATTCTTAAGTTCAGGCCAATTAATTCATGATACAAGTTACAGTGCCTGAACACAGGCATACCGCCTGAGGATGATGCCTGTGTTTTTCAAGCATCCTCGAAATGGCTAAGACATCAAAGATTTCAGCCATTTCGGGAGTTGCAGAATACATGTTGTAGTTCTATTGCAACATGTTTTATACAAAACTAAAAATAAGAATTAAATTTGTCCTTTTTAAGAATGTACTAAAATTAGAAATCTGCATCCGACAGATTTTCATTATAGTGTAATCATCGGCAAATAATTTATCCGGATGAAGTGGCGAAAGTATAAGATATTGTTTGCTTTTATGATACCGGCATTGTTACTGGCATCTGCACTTTTTGCACAACCCGGCGAAGATGAGGAATTAAGCCCAAAAGACAGATTTTTTTTTGGGGGCAATTTCAGTTTAATGTTTGGTTATATTACGAATGTTGAAGTATCCCCGCTGGTCGGGTATTATATTGCTCCCAGGTTAGCTGCCGGTGCGGGTGTCAGGTTTGAATTCTATAAGGATAAAGGATATTATTATCCTTATCAGACAACGATTTACGGAGGGAATATTTTCACCAGGTACCTGCTCATCAAAAATCTGGGTGAAGGAATGATAATTGGTCTAAATACAGGAATATTCGCCCAGGTGGAATATGAATTGCTGAGTCTTGAAAAAGAGTATTTTGAACCACCATATACGGAAGATGGCCGATTCCTTGACCATGCAGTTCTTGTAGGAGGGGGTATCACACAACCGGTAGGCAGAAGATCAGCATTCCTCATTACAGTTCTGTATAACCTAAATGAGGGCATTCGTTCACCTTACAGCAATCCAATCATTCGGGTGGGATTTGTGTTTTAAAGCAATTCCTATTACAATCTTTTCTACCTCTGGCATTACTAATAATCATGGTATAATCTCAAATGTATCTGCATCCAGATAAGCCGGAAATTTCTTCCTGAATTCCAGTAACTTCTTAAAATCAAGTTTCACAGTTTCCGAAACAGAGGTATTGGCCGGTAGCTGTCTGATTATATTTCCTGTATAATCAATTACCATGGAATCTCCTGAATAATTTATTGACATACCATCTTTCCCAATCCTGTTCAGACCAATTACATAGCACTGGTTTTCAATTGCACGTGCTTTCAATAATGTTTCCCAGACAGATTGCCGTGATGATGGCCAGTTGGCCGTATAGATCAACAGATCATAATCTGACACATTTCTGCTCCATACAGGAAATCTCAAATCATAGCAGATCAATGGCCTGATATTCCACTTTTTAAGTCTGACAATTAATTTATTTTTGCCGGCAGAATAATTCAAATGTTCCTCTCCCATCCTGAAAAGATGACGTTTGTCATAGGTTAAATAATGCCCTGTGGGTTTCATCCAGATCAGCCTGTTAAAATAGCAATTCTGCTCTTTTATCAATAAACTACCAGTCAGGCATACTTTCATTGACCGGGATAACTTCTTCATCCACTCCACAGAGACACCCGATATTTCTTCTGCGAGTGAGGAAACATTCATTGTAAAACCAGTAGTAAATAATTCCGGAAGAATAATCAGGTCTGTTGATGACTTGGAATTTTCAATCCGATCCGCCAATAACCGGAGATTAGCTGATGGATTTTCCCATATAATATCAGATTGGATAAGGGTGATTCTTAATGAATGAGATTCCATACTTATCTAGTAGGGGTATTATACTTTGGAGTTAAAGGTGGAATTCGCAGAAAACAGTTATCAACCGTTGATCACCAGAATTTCAACTTGATGGCAATATTTTGATTACTGACTGACTGTTGTCTGGTAATTTTCCAATATATGATTAATCAGGGGTTGATAGTATGTCCAGTAGAACTTAGATTGGCTGGAAGGTTTATCATTATAAAACAAACCTTCAATCAAATTTACCCCTTGTAGCTTTGCGGTGAACATTTTCACCGGGTACTCAACAAAATCACCACAAAAATAGTAGAATGGTGCACCTTGCGAGGACTCAATAACTGCCGGAAATCTGGAAGGCAGGTTATGCTGATCCAACACTGATTTCCCATCCACATTAATATGTATTTTATACTCAGCCACAACCTGATTTTCATCTGTATTGGTTATATCGAACCAGTTCTGGAAAAATACTGTTTCGGGAAGATTATAAGTATTAATACCATAATCTGTTGTCTGTATCTCAGGAACAGGGATATCCAGATGCATCCCATCCTCAAGAACCACCACGCTCCTGGTGGCTTGATTGACCAGTATTATGCCCTTACCGGTAAAGGTCCAATCTCTATTATTCTTACTCTGATACATATTTACAACCCAATCGGGAAGGTCTTTACTTTTCTTGGGATTGAGATCATGAATGTACTTCCCAATCCATCCGCTCCAGTGCAATCCGAGCAGATCTTCTGATCTAACCCTGACCAGATCATCTGTTGGAGGTGCGAAGAAATTATACTCCGCAATAATCATTTTGCCTTCTTCATGAAGTTTCTTTAAAAACAGATAATCGTTATTATTCAAACCTCCTTCTATCAACGTTCCTTTATCTTCGGTATCTCTCCCCCTGTACCACTCATTAAAAAAGACTCCATACGTATCCACGTAATATACTATATCATAGTCATTTACCAGGTTATCAATTTCTGTTAGTTTTACCCTGTGCACATCATATTTCCTCGATTTGGGTGGCTTAATCGGGTGAAATCCAAAATAATCCCTGGTCATTTTATATACTTTATTATCCGGCTTTACATATTTATCATGTATCAGAAGCCAGAACAATGCCCGGTGTTCATTTCTATCAAAGCTTAAGACAGTTTTATTTACCACCAGAATTTTAAGTGGATGGGTCGGTTTGAAACTCCATAAAAGCCAGCTAATTACAGGAATTAAAACCAATATGATAATAATGATCAGAATGGTTTTTATTGTCTTCATAGGTTATGAAATTTGATTTCAGGAATAAACTGGTTCTTTATCTGAATTTTTCCGGTAAAAGTTATGAAAAAGGTTCACACTGTATAAAAATAAAAAATTTAATTCATAAAAGAAATTTTTTCTCTAAAACAGATACTTTTAAAAACTAAGATTGGCGATTTTTGGGCTAATTTTTGCTATAATTTTTTAGAATTGAATTGTTATTAGTTATATTTTAGTCTTTTATTTTGTTAAAGATACAAATATGAGCTTAATTATGAAGAGAGTCTACCTGATAACCAGTATGTTACTTATTTTCAGCCAGGTGAATTTAACGGCCCAGGCCGACCTGAATATTCATCTTGATCCCAAATATGGTCCAGACAGTCTATCCCGGATGGAATGTGCAAACAATCTCTCAACCATGAGTGAATTTATGAAAATCAACCTTTATGATTATGCACTAGCCTCATGGAGGAGTGTGTTCGATAAATGTCCTGCCTCAAGCAGGAATATCTATCTGTATGGTGTCAGAATTTACAGGGAACTTATTGATAAGGAGAAAGATCCCACGCTACAGCAGGGGCTCATTGATACACTGATGTTGATATACGACCGCAGAATTGAAAATTTTGGGCAGGAGGGCATGGTTCTGGGAAGGAAAGGATTGGACCTGCTAAAATACAGGCAGAATGAAATCGAACAGGCTCACGCATATCTCGAAAGATCTGTTACATTGAGCAAGAATAACTCGGAAGAAGCTGTGCTGATTACCTACATACAAACAACTGTAATCATGTTTAAAACTGGCAAATTAACACCCCAGAAAGTGATTGACAATTATCTAGTAATTTCAGATATCCTGGATGCAAAAATAAAATCGGGTGGTACAGACAAGGATCAGGCGACCGTTGCACTTGCCAACGCAGATCTGATTTTTTCGGAGAGTGGTGCCGGCAGCTGCGATGATCTGATCAATATCTTCACTCCCAGATTTAAACAAAACCCGGATGATCTGGATCTGCTTAAAAAAATAACATCCACACTGGTAAAAAGGAAGTGTGAAGATTGTGATCTGTTTGCACAAACCTCAGAAAACCTTTACAATCTTGAGCCCTCTTCAGAAGCTGCCAATAATCTATCTATTCTGTTCATTAAACGGGAGGAATATAATAAAGCAACGGAATATCTCAACAAAGGTATTGAACTGGAAGAGGACCCTGAAGTAAAAGCATCATATTTTTACCAGCTTGCTTTGATTGAGTTCACCAAGTTTGAACAATACCCAAAAGCAAGAACAGATGCACTGAAAGCCGCTGAACTTAAACCTAACTGGGGAGATCCTTACATCCTCATCGGCAACCTATATGCATCCAGCGGTAAATCATGCGGGGAAAATGATTTTGAAAAATCCACAGTGTTCTGGGCTGCTGTCGACAAATATATCAAAGCAAAATCAGTTGATGAATCAAAAACTGCTGAAGCCAATGAATTGATAAATCGATATACCCAGTATTTCCCTAATGTTGAAGATGCATTCTTCTATGGCTTTCAGGAGGGACAGGACTATACGGTTGGTTGTTGGATTAATGAAAAAACCACTGTAAGAACCAGATCCAATTAATTTATGAACTTAACATAAACTTAACATTTCAGATTTGTACTTTCAATTTTAGAAAGTAATTTTGCACAAATTTTATTTCTTTCATTGATCGTCCAGATGGAAATATATTATTTTGCTATTGTTGTTATTCTTGTGATTCTTGCCATCTCGGATCTGATTGTAGGTGTTAGCAATGATGCTGTTAATTTCCTTAACTCCGCTGTCGGCTCAAAAGCTGCACCATTCAAAATAATTCTCCTCATTGCAGCTCTGGGAATAATTATCGGGGCAACATTTTCAAGCGGTATGATGGAAGTAGCCCGCAAAGGGATATTTCATCCCGATCAGTTCGCTTTCAGTGAAATAATGATCATTTTCCTGGCTGTTATGCTGACAGACATCATCCTGCTGGATTTGTTCAATACTTTCGGATTGCCCACATCAACAACTGTTTCTATCGTCTTTGAACTGCTTGGTGCTGCAGTGGGTGTTTCAATCATTAAGCTCTCACGCGCAGGAGACTCGATCAGTAACATGGGTAACTTTATTAATTCAAGCTCTGCCCTTGCTATCATATCCGGAATTCTAATTTCAGTTGCTATCGCATTTGTCTGTGGAATTATAATACAATATCTTGTAAGACTTTTATTTTCATTTAATTACGAGAAAACATTCAAATATTTTGGAGCTTTCTGGGGGGGTATTGCCATCACCCTTATTACATATTTCATTCTGATCAAGGGAGCGAAAGGATCCTCCTTTATGACCGATGAAACTATATCCTGGATCATGGAAAATTCACTTATGATTTTGGGAATAAGCTTTGTCGGCTGGACACTTTTGCTTCAGATTCTCCATATGATTTTTCAGTTGAATATTCTTAAACTGATTGTTCTTGTGGGTACTTTTGCCCTGGCCATGGCTTTTGCCGGAAATGACCTTGTAAATTTTATCGGTGTCCCGCTTGCTGGCCTTGAATCCTTTAATTCATTTTCCGCCAGTACTGCCGGTGATCCTGCTCTTTATGCTATGACAGCCTTAAAGGAACCAATCAGGACTCCAACATTGTACCTTTTAATCGCTGGAATTGTAATGGTCATTGCACTATGGACTTCAAAAAAAGCACGCAGTGTTACGAAAACAGAAATTAATCTTGGAAGACAGGATGATGGTTATGAAAGATTTGATTCATCATTTCTGGCCAGAAACCTTGTCAGAGGATCCATTACAATAAACAGGGTTTTTGAGAATATCATTCCAAAACGACTAAGTAAATTTCTCAGTAGCAGATTTGATCATAAACAAGCCAAGAAAGTCAAGAAACAGGAAGGAATGTCTTTTGATCTTGTGAGGGCATCAGTTAATCTTGTGGTTGCCAGTGCTTTAATCTCATTTGCCACCTCACTTAAACTTCCCCTGTCCACTACCTATGTAACATTCATGGTTGCTATGGGATCCTCTCTTGCAGATGGTGCCTGGGGAAGGGAAAGTGCGGTTTATCGTGTCTCAGGCGTAATTACAGTGATTGGTGGATGGTTTTTAACAGCATTCTCTGCATTCACCCTTGCTTTTATCCTGGCAATCCTGATTAACTGGGGGGGCATAATTGCTATCGGTATCCTGATTATCCTGGTTATTTTCATTTTTATTAAAACATATACACTTCATAAGAGAAGAGATGAACTTGAAAAAGTTGCTACTTCTGATATTGAATGGAAGGAACTTACCGGACCAAAACTCCTTGAATCGTGTAATAAACGATTGATTAAAACCTTTAATTCCCTGCTGCAGCTTTATGATGATACCATTACCGGATTGATAGAACTTAAAAGGAAGAAACTAAAACAGGTTATGAAAGAAGTTAAACATCTTAATCAGGATATCAAATCCGATAAAAATAACCTTCACAAAATGATTTCAAAGCTGCATGAAGATGATGTGGAAACCGGATATTATTATGTTCAGGTGCTTGATTATCTGAAAGAAACAGCCAATAGTATAACACATATAACACAACCAGTTTTTGAATATATCGACAACAATCATCCACCCCTTAGTGAGGACCAGAGGTCTGAACTGACTGGTTTTAACAACGAGATGACATCCTTTTTTAAAAAATCAGTAAAACTGCTTAAGGAGGGAAATTATAAAAACCTTGATGGATTAATTAAAAACCAGAAAAACCTTCTAGACGATACCTATAAGATTCAGAAAAGACAATTAAAAAGGCTTAAACGTCAGGAATCAGGAACCAAAAATAGCGTGCTTTATATCGGAATTCTCAACGAATCTAAAAATCTTTTGCTTCATTCTGTAAATATGATTAAAGCACAAAAGGACTTCCTTGAATTCAATATTCAGAATGATAGAATCAAGAAATCCGGGAAATAACTGAGGCGTGGTTAATGAAATTTAATGAAACTGATTTGTGTGCTTGCCCTGTGGATAGAGAATAAATTCCAAACCCGGGAACTGAAATATATGCATTTCAAACCTACATTACTCACCCCCACTTCTGCCCCTTTAGGGGAGAAACTTCAAATTACCCAGGAACTATAAATCCAGATGATCAGGCCTGAGTAGATCATTTATAGTTTTTACCGGAGTAAATGTCTCTATGGGTACTTCCACAAAAATGGTATTCCAGTGTGCCATGGATCCATTCCACAGTCCCGGCAATTCCTGTGCTTTTACCGGATAACCTCCAATTGATTTTTCTGTGATCAAACCCATTTCCGGATCTCTGAACTTGATAAGATCATATTTTTTCCCATGGATATTCCTGATACCACAAACCAGGTCAACAGGATTAAAATGGGTAGCACTATTCCATATTTCGTTTTGTATAGGATCTTTCAGATTGACCTGGGCGGATTCAATAATCTGTAATGACAGATCGCCTTCCTTATTTCGAATCCAGAATGGTCCACCCCCTGGTTCTCCTTCATTTCTGACCATCCCACAGACACGTATGGGCCTGTTAAGCTTGTGTAATAAAAGCCTGCATAGCTCATCCGGATAAATTGTCTTAATCTCATCAGGATTGAACCTGCATATACTCTTTCCCATAAAATCACAGATTTCCTGTAACATTTCTTCGCCAGGGATTGTTTTGTTCAGGATCTCAATATACCTGAAAATATTCTTTTGATATTCAAGCAGGATCCCTCCGAGAAGTTTCTTATAGCGGAAGGTTATCTTTTTAATCCTGTCGGGAGCTATATTATCTATGTTTTTTATGAAAATGATATCTTCATCAATTTCATTAAGATTTTCAAGAAGTGCACCGTGTCCCCCGGGTCTGAAAGCAATATCCCCATTTTCATCCCTGAAAGGATTATTCTTCATATCTACGGCAATGACATCGGTAGATTGCTTTTGAGTAGAAAAACTGACTTTATAACTTACTGAAGATAATTCCTCATAATAGCCCTTCACATCATTAAAATGCTTTATAAATGCATCAAGATGTTCAGGAGAAACAGTATAATGCAGTTTCACCTCTCCCTTCGCGGATCTCACCAATTCAGCACCTTCGACAAGATGTTCTTCAAAAGATGTCCGTTGCCGCCCATGATAATGATGAAATTTTATCAGCCCTTTAGGAAGCTTGCCATACCCGAGTCCTTCATCTCCAAGGAACAGTTTTAACACATCTGAATATTTATGCATATTCAGCATATCCTGTATGGATACATTCTTTTCGCTGGCAATTTTTTCCAGGTCACCATAAAATGCAAACTCACGGATGTGTGTAAAAAAATCCTGGAGAAATATACTTTTCTGCACCTGCTCTGGAGGTGAGACAGAATCTTTTATCTCGAGCAGTGCAAAAAGATCTTTAACCATGCGGGACGCAGCACCTGATGCAGGAACGAATTTTATTGCTTCCAGATCCTGTACATTTTCTTCCCATATCCTGATATATCGCTGTATCTCACTATCATTCAGACATATTATACCATTTCCGACAGTAGCAGGAGCTTCGAGGTGAACAAACGGGAAGCCTCTGCGGAAGTTATCAATCTGTTGCTCAACTATTTCAGATGATATACCCTTCAATTGGAATTGTTCAATGTCTTTATCAGAGAACATCGTATTGATTGTTAAATTGTTAAATCAATGAGACTGCATTTTCATGAGACGAAGGCGAAATGAAAATGTTAAATCGAATTGATCCCGATAGCATATCGGGATCTCGTTTCAAATTGTTTAACTGTTGAATTGTTAAACTACTGTATCTGTAATGCAAAGAACGAATAGGATCGGGATGGGAATTTAGCTCTTCCGACTTTGCTCCGCTGGTGCGGATAGGCAAAGGCAATACAGGCAGGTTTTCATGAAGAACTAGTTATGAAACAGCCCATAACACTTATTTTCTCCTGCACACTCACATACACACACCCTTATCTTTCGCCTCAGCCGCAGCCTTATTCTTCCTAAACAGCAATTTCTATTTCCTCATTCTCTCACTATATTCTCTGCCTCTCCGTAATGCTTCCAGGTTTATTTTCACAGTCTCCTCCCCTTTTCTGACGAATATTTTTCCTACACCCACTTCGAAACTGCTATAAGGAATATCAATAAACGGTGTAGCTGCACCCATTACAACCATATTACCTGATTTTTTCGAACCGATTTCTGATGCAATCTGATCGGCATCAACCAGAATATAATTGGATATATCTTTAATTGCCCGTATAAGCTGATCCGGATCAGGATAATCAGGTATATTTTTTACTGGATTCATATTTGTAATCAGCCAGCCATTTTCTGAGAGATAGGGTAAATATCTTAATCCCTCCATTGGTTCGACAGAAATAATCAGATCGGCTGTTCCGAGAGGGATCAGGTCGGAGGCAATATCCCTGTCGGATATCCGGAGATGTGATTGCACTGCACCTCCCCGCTGACTCATACCATGCACTTCAGCCTGTTTCAGGTAAAGGTTATGGTGGAGGGCAGCCATACCAATTGAAGCGGCAATTGTCAGAATTCCCTGGCCCCCAACGCCTGCTAGAATAATGTCTGTCTTCATGATGCTCTTTTCTTTTTGCCAGCGGTTTGGATGCACTCCCGTTGGGCAATGATAACCGATACACCATGGTATCCAAGTTCTTCCTTCAGAACAATAACATTTTCCCTGTGATACTTTTTCAAGGGAATAATGGTACGTATATGATCCTTTTCCACTCCTATTCCACTGCAGATATCAGCCAGCCTGCCGGTTGCAGAGGATTTTTGTCCACCGGTCATGGCGGTAGTCGAATTATCTGAAATGATTATTGTTACGGGTGATTGATCGTTAACAGCATCGAGCAGACCTGTCATGCCCGAGTGCGTAAATGTGGAATCACCTATGACTGTGACTGCAGGTACCAGCCCCGCATCAGCAGCACCCTTGGCCATGGTTACGGACGCTCCCATATCCACACAGGTATAGATCGCATTATAGGGGGGGAAAGCACCGAGAGTATAACATCCTATGTCCGAAAAAACCCTTCCCTTGCCATATACTTCAATTGCCTCATTGAGTGCACTGAATACATCTGCATGACTGCATCCTTTGCAGAGCGACGGTGGACGATCCCTGACAATGTCCGGAACTTTGAAAATCTTTCTTGATGGAAGACCAATGGCATCTGCCACAAGATCGGGATTCAATTCACCATCACGCGGCAAATAGCCATCCATTCTTCCATGTACGGTTCTGCAATCATCCATCATGCCTCTTAATGATTCCTCTATCAGGGGATATCCCTCTTCAAGGACCAGCATTTCCCGGCAGAGACCCAGAAATTCAGCCATCATCACCCGTGAAACAGGATACTGTGATATCTTAAAAACTGTATATGGCGACATATGATCTTCAAAATTTTCAATCAGATAATTATAGGCAAGTCCGCAGGCAATGATTCCAGGATTCTTGTTCTTTCCTTTGATGAGCTTATTAAAGGAGCTTTTCGAGGATTCATATTCAAATAATGACTGTTGACTGATCAGCCTTTTGTATTTCTTTCTTGCCATAGCAGGAAGCAGAATGAATTGGGTGGGATCTGCCGGAAGATTCAGCTTCTTTTGTTTTAAAACAGGTGACCTTTTAATCCCGGATCTGGAATGAGCCAGCCTTGTTGTTAGCCTAAGGAGAACCGGAATATTATATTTTTCAGACAGGCTGAAACCTGTATAAGCCATGTCATATGCCTCCTGCTGATCGGAGGGTTCGAGTACCGGAACCATAGCGAATTTCCCAAAAAATCTTGAATCCTGTTCGTTTTGAGATGAATGCATGGAAGGATCATCGGCAACCACTATGATAAGTCCTCCGTTTACACCTGTGATTGCAGCGTTAATAAAAGGATCAGCAGCCACATTAAGACCAACATGTTTCATACATGCAATGGTACGCTGACCTGCATATGACATTCCGAGTGCAGCCTCCAGGGCAGTTTTTTCATTGGCCGACCATTCACACCTTATATTAGATTGTTTTGTTAGAGGCGATGATTGAATATACTCCATAATTTCCGTTGATGGTGTCCCCGGATAAGCGTAAATGCCTGATAATCCGGCATCCATAACACCCTGCCCGACAGCTTCATCACCCAGCAGCATCAAATGTTTCATACCCTTAGGTTTAAATGCGGATCAGGAACTAAAATAGAAAAAATTGACCGCTGAGAATAGAACATCTGTCATATTTAACATGATTCTATCACCTGCTTTAAAACATCAGCAATAAACTGTCAGTACAAGTTGCCTGTGACCTGCATGCTTCCTGAACTCACACAGGTATATCCCCTGCCAGGTTCCCAGGTTAAGCCTGTGATTGGTAATGGGGATTGTAACAGATTGTCCGATAAGAGAAGCTTTGATATGTGCAGGCATGTCATCATCACCTTCGAGGGTGTGTACAAAATAGGACGTACCTTCAGGTACAAGCCTTGCCATGAAAGATTCAAAATCCTGCCTGACAGTAGGATCAGCATTTTCATTTATCGTAATCGCCGCAGAAGTATGCTTCAGCATAATATTGATTAACCCTGTCTCCGGTAATTCAGGAAGATTTTCCATGATTTGTCTGGTGATCAGATGATACCCCTTGCCCAGTGATGGCAGCGTAATTTCTGTCTGGTAGATCATTGTGTTTTTGACTTTAAATTCCCTCATTTAACCACAAAGGTAATCCATGATTTAACAAAGGTCTCTGTGATTCAACCTCAAAAATCCTTTTTATAAATTCGTTTTTATCCCTGGCACGCAACTCCGGAATCCTTTGTGTTCCTTTGTGAAATCCCCCACCTGCCTGCAGGTTTGTGCTCCTTAGTGGTAAAATAATATTTTGATAATTCCCAGATACTTGAAGTTATCCGGTTCGAAGCAATACAATCATTTTATCATTCCAATAAATTCAATATTACACAAAATAAGATTAAAAACCGTTTTAAAAGATGGGAATCATTTTTTGGTTATTTTTACCCACTCTTTTTACAATTAATACTGGATGAGAAAAGCATTGATAATTGGTGTGCTGGTTCTGATAATATGCGAGTTGTGCTACGGTCAGAGAGAAAAGCTCATCCAGCTTTCGGGAGTAATTAGAAATGAACACCTGCAGCCTATTCAGTTTGCCCATATTGTGATTCAAAATAAAAACCGTGGTACTATCAGTGATCTGAACGGAATGTTTTCCTTTGTTGTTGAAGCACAGGATACAGTTCTTTTTACCGCAGTAGGCTATAAAAGAGCCGGGTTGGTAATCCCCGACACACTTACAAGATACCATCTTTCACTCGATATCTACATGGAAACTGATACGATATGGATTGAAGAGGTGATTATCTTGCCATGGAAAACATATGAGGAATTCAGGGAAGCATTTCTCAGTCTT
>Ga0111176_1034_pt1 | contig 26535 bp, 17 predicted proteins | sample DeeMarSWOR324_28_FD_80229 | JGI IMG/M metagenome (GOLD analysis project Ga0111176, IMG submission 80229) | Bacteroides sp. SM23_62_1 | reverse complement strand
ATCAAGATAGACAGCCGGTTGGGCGATAATGCTGATATGTGCATCATTGAACTTGTTGATTACAATGAGAATCTCCTTACTGAAAAAGGAGCCCCCAGGGCAAAAACATCCAGGAGACGAAGAGGAAAGAAAAAACCGGGAGTAGAAGAGACACAACCTGCTGTTCAAGCAGCTGAAGAAGAACAGGTTGAAGAGCAACCATCGGATGAGATCACCGGTACTGCCCCTGACCAGGATGTTGATACGCCACGGGCAACTGGTGAAGAAGTTACCGGTGATGAACCAGACATAACTGCCATCGACAGTGATTCAGATTCTTTAATGGAAGAGGAAGTCAAAGAGCAGGCCGTTGAAGCAGAAGAGCATGGTGCACCTGAAGAATCCGGTGAAGAAGCAACCGGGGTGGCAGGAGAACCGGAACAGGAGGAACAACCCGAAACTGGAGAAACGACCGAAATGACAGGAGAACCGGAACAGGAAGAACAACCCGAACCTGAAAAAGCTACACCGCAACAGGGTGAGGAATCAGCTCAGGAAGCATCACTAATTGAAGAACCGGAAGAAGAAGACATAAAGGCAGGAGATTCAGAACAGAAAGATGAAGATCCGGGAGAAGATGAAATTCAGCAGGATAATAAATGACCGGAATAGATTCATGGAGCCATCAGGCATAAATTATTGATTTTTAACAATATGCGGTTCAATACCGCGGCAGGCTCTTAAACTAAATATTCATCATTCATTTACTCAGGTGTTTAAATTGAACTACAGGTTATTAATCAGAATGTTCACCGAAATAATGCAAAGGGATAAAGGAATATCAAGTATACTTTATCCCTTTTTTTCTAATAACAACTCTAAATAAAAGAATTATGGCACAGATTGTTCAAATCCAGGCAAGAGAAGTCCTTGACTCAAGGGGTAATCCTACAGTAGAGGTGGAAGTCCTGACAGAAGATGGGATCATTGGCAGGGCAATTGTTCCCTCGGGAGCTTCAACCGGTGTTCATGAAGCTGTGGAACTAAGGGATGGCGATAAGGGGAGATATCTTGGTAAAGGTGTTTTAAAAGCTGTTGAGAATGTCAATAAAGTGCTGAATGAAGAACTGACCGGTATGTTTGTGACCGACCAGAATGAGATTGATGCAAAAATGATTGAACTGGATGGATCTGAAAATAAATCCAACCTGGGAGCGAATGCTATTCTTGGTGTATCCCTTGCATGTGCAAAAGCAGCTGCACAGTTAACAGGTCAGCCACTTTACAGGTATATCGGGGGAGTAAATGCAAACACCCTGCCGGTTCCAATGATGAATATCCTGAATGGCGGACAACATGCGGATAATAAAATAGATATCCAGGAATTCATGATCATGCCTGTTGGTGCTACCAGGTTCTCTGAAGCCCTCAGGATGGGCGCCGAAGTGTTTCATCATCTTAAAGCAGTCCTGAAGGCCAGGGGACACTCCACAAACGTGGGTGATGAAGGTGGCTTTGCCCCGAACCTAGGCTCCAATGAAGAAGCTATCGAAGTGGTGATTGAAGCCATAGGCAAGGCAGGATTCAAAGCAGGTACGGATATTGTTATTGCACTCGATGCTGCAGCTTCTGAATTCTATCATAAAGAAAAGAAGGTCTACCAGTTTGAATCAACAAACCAGGTAATGTCCTCTTCCGAATTGGTATCCTACTGGAAATCCTGGGTCGATAAATACCCTGTTGTGTCCATTGAGGACGGGCTTGATGAGGATGACTGGCAGGGATGGGCCGAATTGAATAAAGCTATAGGCAATAAGGTGCAACTGGTTGGTGATGATCTGTTTGTAACCAATGTTAAAAGGCTGAAAAGGGGTATCGATGAAAAAGTTGCCAATTCAATCCTTATTAAGGTGAACCAGATAGGAACGCTCACAGAAACTATTAATGCAGTACAGCTGGCTGCGCAAAATGCAATGACCTCCATTATATCACACCGGTCGGGAGAAACAGAAGATACGTTTATTGCTGATCTGGCTGTCGCACTGAATACAGGATTGATAAAAACAGGCTCCGCATCCCGTTCCGACAGGATTGCAAAATATAACCAGTTAATGCGTATTGAAGATTCGCTTGGTATTTCAGCAAGGTTCCCGGGACGCGATTTTAAATATTTGAAATAGGATTTATTTTTAAAAATCAATACTATCCATACAGACTCACCCCCCTGCCTGTCTGCATCTTAGCAGGACAGGCAGGGGGGTGAATATTTAATACGGGTGTTTGAATATGCTGTAAAACAAGGGGAAATAACGCTGTGGTTGTTTCCCTTTTTTCATTAAAATTATTATATTCGAAAGAGAAATAAATTTCGGCCTTTATTATTCTTTGTTCATTCACAAATCTGGCTGGCAAAACTTATCTTTAACGTTGTGCGGCCTGAAGAGATGACTGATATACAGGGCTTTACAAAATATCCTGCTGGTTCGACTGTCTATAAGGGATGAAAATCATATGCTTCGATAATCAATCCGTTTAACGGAATTAACTACTAATAACTTAAAACATAATAACCATGTCAAAGCTAAAGCAAAAACTACTTGAAAAAATTGAACAGCAAAGGCCAATAACCCAAAAGCTTTTCAAGGAATATGGTGACGCGGTCGTGGATAAGGTTACGGTTAGCCAGATCCTTGGCGGTATGCGGGGTATAAAATGTCTGGTGACAGATATTTCATACCTGGATCCCAATGAAGGTATTCGTTACCGCGGATTTACCCTGCCGGAAATCTTTGAAAAATTACCCAAGCCTGCGGGAGTCGAAATGCCATATGTTGAGGGCCTCTTATACCTGCTGTTCACCGGGGATATCCCGACAGAAGAGGAGGTTAAAGATCTGATTGATGATCTGGCCGGAAGGCGTACCCTTCCAAAATATGTCTATGATATTATAGATGCCATCCCCGAATGCCACCCGATGACCATTTTTTCAGCAGCAATCCTCGCAATGAGCAAGGAATCTTTATTTTGCAAGGATTATAACTGTGGTGTTTCAAAAATGGATTATTGGGATTCAACATACGAGGATGCCCTTAACCTGCTTGCCAAATTACCGGAGATCGGAGCACTTATTTATACCACATTATACCGGGGTGGCAAGAAGAATAAACCTGACCCGAAATTGGACTTTGGAGGAAATTTTGCTCATATGATCGGTATTGATAAACCTTATGATGATGTCTCAAGAATGTATTTTATTCTGCATGCCGATCATGAGAGCGGTAATGTGAGTGCTCATACAGGGCATCTTGTTGCCAGTGCTCTTTCGGATATATACCTGGCCATTTCAGCAATGCTGAATGGACTGGCAGGTCCGCTGCATGGATTGGCAAATCAGGAGGTCCTGAGATGGATTCAGGATTTCAGGGATAAAAGGCAGGGAAAAATGCCAAACGAGGAAGAGATGAAACAATTTGTTTGGGATACCTTGAATTCAGGACAGGTTATACCCGGCTTTGGCCATGCAGTCCTGAGAAAAACCGATCCGAGATATATGATGCAGAGACAGTTTGCCCTCAAACATATGAAAGATGATGAGCTCTTCAGGTATGTTGATATGCTCTATAATGTTGTACCTCCCATTCTCACAGAACAGGGAAAGGCAAAGAATCCATGGCCAAATGTTGATGCACATTCCGGTGTTATCCAATGGTATTACGGTGTAACCGAATATGATTTTTATACTGTCTTATTTGGTATGGGAAGAGCAATTGGGGTATGTGCAAACATTATCTGGGATCGTGCCTTACTCTATCCAATTGAAAGGCCAAAATCCCTGACAACTCCAATGATTGAAGACCTGGCCAAACAGGCAAAAGGCTGATCCGGATCTTCATCTTTGCAATGTAATATTATTAAGAGGGGGGTGAGTTATAAAGGACTCACCCCCCTTTTGGTTTCCCCCCTCTCTCACGAGAGAGGGGGAAAGGGGGGTAAGTACATACTCTCTCACAAGAGAGGGGGGACAGGGGGGTGAGTCCGGAATCATCAACCAATGATCTAAATCATCCGTAATCTATTGAGAATAGGGCAATAAGTATTAATTTAGACTGCCCTTATGACACACAAGGCCTACATATTCCTGTTACTTTCCTGTCCGGTTTTTATGTCCGGCCTGACGGATCTGTCGGCACAACAGAATTATATTGAGGCTCAACTGTTTACAGCCCTTGAGGGATTGAGCCAGTCACATATAACAGTTGTTTACCAGGATCAGATCGGATTTCTGTGGATCGGCACGCGGGAAGGATTGAATAAATATGATGGTTATACTTTCCATCACTATCACAATCAGCCATTCAATCAGAATTCAATCAGCAATAATTATATACGGTCTATTGCAGAGGATTCAAAGGGTAACCTCTGGATAGGGACGAACAGGGGATTGAATATGCTGGATCGTAAAACGGGCGCTTTCCAATTATTCCTTCCCTTAAGTCCAGATAGCTCCAGTACTGGTGATCCAATCGTTTTTAGTGTATATGTGGATAAGCAGGATAAGGTATGGTTTAAAACCAATGATTGCCTTGAAGTAATGGATAGGGATTCCGGGACAATCAGGATATATAATCATTATTATGACAGGTTCGGGCAAATCCCGGTAAACCAGGTATATGGTATCTGTGAGGACAGGGATGGACGTATCTGGATAGGCACTAAAGACGGATTACAGATGTTTAACCGCCAGACAGAAGAAATCAAACGCTATACCATACGATCTGCGGAGCACAACACCACAGGCAGTGATGTGATTAGCGCGGTGTTTGAGGATACAAGGGAAAACTTTTGGGTTGGAACGGAAGAAGGCCTTTATCTGTTCGATCCTGAACAGGAGTCATTTCACAAAATCCCGGCAAATAACAGTGATGGTCTTCAGAACAGAAGAATCAATATAATTTCAGAGGATTCTGAAGGAATGCTCTGGATCGGTACAGATCTTGGATTTTACAGGTTGTCGGCAGATAACGGAGTCCTTAATAGTTTTTCCAGCCTTGAAGTAAGAAACAAGGAACTCCAGATCTCTTCGGTCTATTCAATTGTGGAGGACGGGTCAGAGATCGTATGGCTCGGAACATTTGAAGGACTTGTCAAGATCGACAGGAAAAAGAAAAAATTTGCCATTCTGGATAATTCTGACGACAGAGTACCCGGCCTGACAAGCAATATCATTTCTTCCATCTATGAGGATGATCGGAAGAATTTGTGGATTGGCACATGGGGCTTCGGTCTTAATGTAATAAATCGCCGGCAGAACAGCGTTACGGTATATTCAGAAAACCAGACAAGCCTGAAGCAAAAAATCAGTAATGACCTTATTCATTCAATATACCGTGATAGCAGGGACAGAATATGGATTGGCACATCTGATGGAGTGAGTTGCCTGGATAAGGGAGGTGACAGGTTCCGGCGCTTATGCGAGAACAATCCGGATGTGTCCTGTAACATATTCAATAATAATCCGGTTAATAATATCCTTGAAGACAGGGCGGGAAATATATGGTTTGCTGCCAGCAATGGAGTACATAAATATATTGTCAAGAATAACGAGATCAGGAGTTTTTATATGATTTTCAGTGGGGCCGAAATATTTGATATGAAGCTTGCCTATTGCCTTCTTGAAGATATGGAAGGGATGATATGGATTGGAACTGAAAATGGATTAATCAGGTATCATCCTGAAGAAGATATATTTCGTATTTACAGGGCAAATGATGCGGATAATTCCGGTCTGATCAGCCATATTATTTACAGCCTTTATATGGACTCACAATCAGCGTTATGGGTCGGGACAGCATCGGGGCTTAACAGGTATGACAGGAAGGATGACAAATTTACATTCTATCCCGCGGTTGATGCATTGATAAATAACCAGGTTTTTGCCATCCAGGAGGGCCAGGATTCCTGTTTATGGTTGAGCACAAACATTGGGCTTGTCAGGTTTAATCCGGTATCAGAAGAATATTCCACATTTAACCTCTCCGATGGCCTCCAAAATTATGAGTTCATAAGGGGTTCATCCTTTCAGAACAGGGCCGGCGAAATCTTCTTCGGAGGTATATCAGGATTAAATTATTTTCATCCTGATTCTATCCACTTAAATGAATATATACCAAATGTTACATTCACAAATTTTGAAATTGATGGTGAACTTGGCAGGACCTCCCTGCCCCTTGAGAGAACGCTGGCTATTGAGGTCATGAAAGGCAACAGGATCTTTACGATTGGCTTTTCAGCCCTGGATTTTACTTCACCGGAAAATAACAGGTATACTTATAAAATGGTGAAGCAGAATTCACAGGGATCATGGATAGAAATCGGCACACAACATTATGTGACTTTCTACAACCTGTCACCGGGAAGCTATATTTTCAGTGTAAAAGGATCGAATAATGATAATATTTGGAATCCGGAACCGGTTTCTATCAGCGTAGAGGTGCCACCTCCTGTCTGGAAAAGCTGGAAAGCCTATGTACTCTATATCATTCTGTCAGTTACCCTGGTTTATTTGTTAATTCAATATATCACCAGGAACTTACGGCGGGCCAACAAAATACTGAAAGAGAAGGAAGCAGCAGCTAAACTGGTCGAGAAGCACAGGGAAGAGCTTATGCTGAAAAACAAGAATATTACAGATAGTATCAATTATGCTAAAAGGATACAGCTTGCATTGCTTCCATCAACAGAAATGTTCAAGAAGATACTCCCTGATTCATTTATCCTTTACAAGCCAAAAGATATTGTAAGTGGCGATTTCTACTGGATCACAGAAGAAAAGGATAAGATATTCGTAGCTGCCGTCGATTGTACCGGTCATGGCGTTCCCGGTGCATTTGTATCAATTATCGGATTTGAATTGTTCCGAAAAATAACTTCAGAAAAAGGAATAAAAAGTCCTGCGAAAATCCTGACTTCACTTAACAACCACTTTGAAGAGATATTTTCTGACGGGGAGCGTGTTTATCTGCAGGATGGGATGGATCTGAGCCTGTGTGTGCTGGACCGTAACCAAAAACTACTTGAATATGCCGGGGCATTCAATCCGCTGTATCTCATCAGGCATGAAACAATTATCGAAATAAAAGCAAACAGGCTTTCAGTAGGTGCAGACCTACATACTGTAGTAGAAGACCATGAGTTCAAAAGTCATCAGATCAAACTGCAGAAGGATGATGTTCTGTATATGTTTTCAGATGGTTATTCAGATCAGTTCGGCGGTCCGGAGGGTAAAAAGTTCAAGTACAGAAGATTCCGGCATCTGCTCCTGACCATCCATAAAATCCCAATGGAAAAACAACAGGCAATCCTCGAGGCAAGCATTGAAGAGTGGATGGGTGACTTTGAACAGATCGATGATATCATGGTCATCGGCATCAAACCGGATTTCTGGGATGAGCGTTAAGCAGTGAATACATAAATATTTATATACCCTTACACTGGCACAGCTCTGCAATTATCTAAACTATATTATCCTTTGCCGACCCGGATATCGCTTGTGATTAGCTTTCTGCTGATAGCAGGTTCTTCATTTTTTCAACCAGTTCCCCCACCTGGAATGGTTTGCTGATATAGTCGTCCATACCTACGGCAAGACAGGTTTCACGGTCACCCGACATAGCCTGTGCCGTAATGGCCAGTATGGGTGTAAAAGTATTGGTACTGGTTTCTATCTCCCTGATCTTCTTAGTTGCCAGGATTCCATCCATCACCGGCATCTGAATATCCATCAGAATGATATCGTATTTTGAAGTACCAAACTTATCCAGGGCTTCCTTCCCATTTGCAGCGATATCGATATTCCTGACAATCTTTTCCAGGTTTAATACGACGATTTTCTGGTTAATCAGGTTATCTTCCACAAGGAGGACATTGGCTTCCTCCAGGGCAATCTTCTTGGGCGGTTGTAAATCAAAAAATGGCAGTTCAGCACCCGGCTCCTTTCGGACTTTCTTATCACTTTTCTCGAAAATCAGGTTAAAACTGAATTTCGTTTCGTGATTCACTATTTCACTGACGAGGTCTCCACCCATCAGCTCTACAAGCCTGATCGGAACGGAAAGATCTGTACTATCCGGATCGAAAGGCACCAGGGCAGGTTCATCTTCTTTTGTAAGGTCACTGATATCCGTTTTAATACGGCTGACAAGTAAATTAAATTTTATGGTTACCTCTTTCTCTGTTTCCTTTTTGTTGATGATATGAATATTGATCTTGGATTTCAGTTTTGCCTCTTCATCTCCGCATATTTTCTCAATGAAACTGAGGAAAAATTGTTTGATCCTGATGGGATCGCCCATGATCTGGTTGGTAAGTGTATCATCTTCCTTGATGCTCATGATAAGCCTGGTGCCCTCTTTATCACCGAACAACTGAAGGACACTGTGAATGGATGAATAAAGATCAAAATTTGTCCGTGATTCCTTTATTTCACGCATTTCGATAGCAGAAGCCTTCACGATATCATTTACAGCTTCAACCAGGTTATTGGCAGAAGCCAGAATGGTACCTATCAGATCCCGTTGCTTATTATCAAGCATTGTTTCACTGACAAGGTTACTGATAAGTGTGATATTGTTGAGGGATGTTCTCAACTGATGCGACAACCTCGTTATGAATTCATCTCTCTGCCTGGTTTCCACAGCGGCATCCTCAATTGCCTGGTCAAGGTATTTTATGTTCAGAATACGAAGATACTCGTATGAATAACCCAGGAGGAAGATAGCAATAAAGGCAGTTGTAAACCTCAGGATAAATCCCCTGTTGTAGTCCATCTCAACAAAACTGAAGTCTGGAATGATCAGGATCATAATGATGATCAGAAAAACTGCGGAAGCTATACTCCCTCGCTTTAATCCTAGCAAAACAAGGGAAAAAGCAGGAAAGGTGAGACTCCATAAAAAGCCAAGTTCCCCTGGCCCTCCAACAATGATAAGATAGAGCATAAGGATGGAGAACAGGCAGAGAAGGAAGTATTCTGATAACCTGATGTTACACGAACGGATAAGATATATGATATTAAGCAGGTTCATAAATGCAACAAAAGCCAGAATTCCTGAAATGATGAAATTATGACCAAACAAACTTATTATTGCATACGTGATCAAAAAAACCATGGCAATCAGGCTGAAAGCATTGATCAGGATAATCCTGTTCAGCTTTCTTGGTTCTATTTTCCCATGAAGGCCAAAGGATAAAAGTTTGAATATTTTCTCTGAGGAAGACATAACTTCAAGCAGATTATCTGTAATTTTACATCAGACTGAAGTCCGGATTTATAAATAACTGCTTAACGGTTTTGTAAACTTATTGATATATAAATTGTTACCTCGCCGATCATATTGCGGAACAGCGAGGTAAAATAACTTAAATATTCTTAAATTAAAGGGTCAAACCGTACAACGGATTATAAAGATAATCAAAAAATATTTTTAAGCATCAGGAAACAGCTACTGATTGCTGATATTAGCCTGAAATTTCGATCATCAATAATGCTACGGGAGTAGCTGTTGAAAAATGAATTAACCGGAGAAAAAACATGATTGGAATAATGGAGAAAGAAGGTAAAAATAAGCCTGGCAATTTGAATAAACTACCGGTAAGGAAAAGAGTATTCGATTGTTGTTTCCTCACCTGTATGTGTTTTTTCCTTTTCATCACCCAGTATAACTTTTCACAGGCCGATACTACCGGCATGATCAGGTATACTCCGGAGTTCGAATTTACTGACGGGATATACCTGAGCTTTGAACAGGTCAGGCAGAATAATCCGATACTAAAATCCAGACTGATAACAAACGTTGATTATACCAGCAAGGATTTTTTTGAACAGGTGCTTGATAACAGGTTTGTTTATTTTTTCGATCATGTGGGCATGAAACAACAGGTAAGGACTTCTGATATTTGGGGATTTAGCCGAAACGGAGTACTGTATATTGCCATGGATGAAGGATTCTACAGAATTACCATCATTGGCAGGATATGCCATTTCGTAGCAACAGTTACCACGTATGATTCACGGTATTATGATCCCTATTATTATAATCCTTATTATTATAATAATTATTACCGGTATGGCGGGTATCCGGCTACCTATTCATCCAATGAGCTGAGGCAGTATCTGCTTGATTTTGATTCAGGTGAGATAATGGATTATAACAGGGACAATCTCGAAATATTACTGATGAAGGACCCGGAACTGCATGATGAATACAGCCAGCTGAGAAGAAAAAAGAAAAAACAGCTTAAATTTCTCTATCTTAGAAAATTCAACGAAAGAAATCCTTTGTATTTACCCGTTCCCGAAATCTAAATTTGTGTTCAATCATAAAAGGCCTGTTGTGAATATTTTTTCAATGAGCTTTAATAAACCAAATTCATGTAATTTAACCACAAAGCTACAACAGGGTTAGCATAAAGGAACTCAACAGTTCAAATTCAGAATACTTTGTGTTACTTTGTGAAATCCTTTATGTTCCTTCGTGGTTTAAAAGACTATTATTTTGCATCTATCAGGACGGTTTTCCAGATAATACATACAGTTCCTGGTTTGAGTTACAGGTTTCAAAAATCCGGACAACTCAATACCAGATTTTTTGTAGATTAAGCATAAATTCACGAAAAGGATCCATAAGAAATATTTAAAAAGGAATGGCTTTGATTTTCACAAAATAGAAGTTAATCAGAAAGTTAAATATCCCTAAAAACTTAATCCAATGAAAAAACTAATAGCTCTGTTATCTGCCACCGTAATGGTCATTTCATTGTTCTCACAGGAATATTTACCAACGCGTGAAGACCTTGAAAAATTTTTTCATACAAAGACGCTGGTTGTACTTGACAGGAATCCTCTGAACACCTATGATGGGGAGATCCAGGATGCAATGGAAAATGAATGGACCATTACCGAATATGAATTCATCAAGTTTGAGGAATTTGAGGAGATGAGGAAAAATCCCGAATATTCTTTCCTCATGATGGTAAATGTGACATTTGAAAAAGATAAGCTGAATGCCGTTTATAAATTTCTGAATCTATCCCTCGGAGGTAACTATTATGACATGAACCGTATGCCGGATCTTGTTTCTGTGCCGGTTGCTTACAGGAATGTTGAGGAAGATTCCTATAATTATAAGCTGGGTATCCTGGTCAGGTTCATCCAGAACCATATCAAGCTTATCTATGAGCATCCGGAGCTTGTTTCATCGAATATCTTCAAGCATTACAATGATAACAAAGGAGATATAAAACAGAAAAATCTCTATCTTGTAAGTGATGAACTGGACAAATCAGTTAATTCACCGGCCAGGATAAGTAAAATATATCCGCATAAATTCACCATGGTAACCAGGGAGGATATCAAAGATGCTATTACCAACAGGGATGAGCAGGTTGTTTTTCTTCATAAGGTAGGTCCGGAAGGTACACGTCTGGATGCCAGGTGTTATAAAATATTGATCGGTGCAGGGGATGCCAATTTCTACTATTTTGACTGGCATATGATTGATAATAAGAAGCCAGACAGTTTTCTTGTCAGTGATTTTAAGAAGATTGCAAAATAAAGAAGAACACCTATTCAATGCAGAAACCATCTGTTCCAAAAGGCACCAGGGATTTTTCTCCTGAGGCAATGGTCAGGCGTAAGTTTATTTTTGAGACGATCGAGGATGTCTTCCAGTTATTTGGCTATCTGCCTCTTGAAACCCCGGCAATGGAGAACCTGTCCTCCCTGCTGGGTAAATATGGAGAAGAGGGTGATAAATTATTATTCAAGGTGCTGAATTCGGGAAATTATTTAAGTGATATACCCGTCCGACAGATAAATCCTGAAAATGCAGGTAAACTGGCACTACGGATTTGTGAAAAAGGCCTGAGGTATGATCTTACTGTCCCTTTTGCACGTTATGTTGTACAACACAGGAACGATTTAACTTTCCCTTTTAAAAGATACCAGATCCAGCCGGTATGGCGGGCCGACAAACCACAAAAAGGCAGATACAGGGAATTCTACCAGTGTGATGTGGATATTATAGGCAGCAATTCCCTGTTAAATGAGGCTGAACTTATTCAGGTTATCGATGACGTCTTTACAAGACTCGGTATGAATGTCCTCATCAAAATCAATAACCGTAAAGTACTTTCAGGGATTGCTGAGATAATGGGCCTTTCCGGGATGTTTAACACCCTGACAGTAATCCTTGATAAGCTTGACAGGATCGGCATTGAGGGTGTAATGAGCGAACTGCTCTCCACAGGAATCAAAGCTGATGCTGTTGAGAAATTAAAGCCAATCCTCAAGCTGAAAGGCAGTAATTCACAGAAAATAGATAAGCTGGAAAAAATCCTCTATGGGTCAGGCACCGGCCAGCAGGGACTGAAGGAGGTTGACACATTATTCAGGATCCTGGGAAATATTTCATGCAGATCAGAAATATTGTGGGATATCCCACTTGCAAGGGGATTGGATTATTATACCGGAACAATAATTGAGGTAATAGCCCTTGACGACAGGATCGGAAGCGTTTGTGGAGGAGGGCGGTATGATGACCTTGCAGGGATTTTCGGCATGCCGGATATTTCAGGAGTGGGTGTTTCATTCGGGGCAGAGAGAATATTTGATGTTATGTCAAAGCTCAACCTGTTTCCGGAAGGAGCCGTTACCGGAACAAAGGTCCTGTTTGTCAACCTGGGTGCCAAAGAACAGAACCATATTCTGCCACTGCTTTCAAAGATACGTGGAGCCGGTATCAGGGCAGAAATCTATCCTGATCATGCAAAACTGAAGAAACAGATGGCTTTTGCGCATGCAAAAAAGATCCCGTTTGTTGCCCTTGTCGGGGAGGATGAAATTTCGGCAGGCCTGATCACACTCAGGAACATGCAGACAGGCGAACAGAAAAAGGTTAATCTGGATGAATTAATAGGGCAATTTATGTGATATGTTCCCTATGATGATGTGTGTGCATACTTTTATTTAAAATTTTAGAAGTATAATTCTTCACGATGATTTTTCAATATTTCACTTACCTGCATCACCATTGATTAATATAATTTTCATAAAATACTAAATGGCTAATATTCATCAAATCTCTCCTGCAGTCATTGATTTCGGCCAGATCAGCAACATTATGGACGGTGAAACACGTCTTGAGATCTCTTCCGAATCTGCCGGATTGATCAGAAAATGCAGGGCATATCTTGACAAGAAACTCAGCGAGGAAGATAAGCCTTTTTACGGTATCAATACCGGTTTTGGCTCTTTGCATGACTGTTCCATATCTAACGGCGACCTGGGTGTACTACAGAAGAATCTTGTTATGTCTCATGCCTGCGGGCAGGGAGAGGAAGTTCCCCGGGAAGTGGTCAGGTTAATGTTATTCCTGAAGATACAATCCCTTGCGTATGGCAATTCAGGTGTGCAGCTTGAAACAGTCCGGCGCCTGGTTGATTTTTTCAATCATGGGATTGTTCCGGTTGTTTATCAATATGGTTCGCTGGGAGCGTCAGGTGATCTGGCACCGCTCGCACATATGAGTCTGCCACTGATTGGAGAAGGAGAAGTCTGGTACCGGAACAGGAAAAGGAATACCATGCCTGTGTTGAAGGAATCAGGACTTGAACCACTTGTGCTTCAGTCGAAGGAAGGGCTTGCCCTGCTGAATGGGACACAGTTTATGAGTGCTTATGGCGTTTATTGCTGCCTGCGCGTGTTCAAACTATCAAAGCTTGCCGATATTATTGCAGCTATATCCCTTGATGCATTTGATGGCAAGCTGGAGCCTTTCCATCCGATTGTGCAAAAAATACGTCCCTATAAAGGCCAGATTGAAACAGCCAGAAGAATAAGGGTGTTGCTTGAAGGTTCTGAACTCATGAGCAGGCCCAAGAAACATGTACAGGATCCGTATTCCTTCAGATGCATACCACAGGTTCATGGTGCATCGAAAGATTCCATCCATTACGTTGCATATGTCTTTAAGAATGAGATCAATTCTGTAACAGACAATCCGACAATATTCCCGGATGAAGATCTCATCATCTCCGCAGGAAATTTTCATGGCCAGCCACTTGCCCTGGCTCTCGACAACCTCTGTATTGCCATGTCGGAACTGGGTAGCATCTCCGAACGCAGGACCTATCAGCTCGTTGGCGGCTACCGCGGCCTCCCTCCTTACCTTGTGGCAAAGCCAGGGTTGAATTCAGGATTTATGATCCCGCAATATACAGCTGCATCCCTGGTCAGTTATAACAAACAGCTGAGCACTCCGGCATCAGTCGATTCAATTGAATCATGCCAGGGACAGGAAGATCATGTGAGTATGGGTGCCAATGCTGCTATTAAAGCATACCAGGTACTGCTGAATCTTGAAAGGATACTGGCAATCGAATTATTTAATGCAGCACAGGCCATCGAATTCCGAAGACCGGCAAGAACCTCTGAATACCTCGAATCATTTCTGGACAAATACCGGGGAAAAGTAGATTTCATTGATGATGACAGGATTATGTACCCCGACATGAATAAATCTGTAGATTTCCTCCGGGAGGTCGATCTTGAATTGAAAGAGGGATTCTTTGCAGGGGAATATTGAAGGTGGAATTGAAATGTCGCCCCTAAAGAGGCGGAGGTGGGGGAAATTGAGGGTGGGTGTGTTGAATTGAAATATCCCCCTAAAGGGGCGGAGGTGGGGGTGAAGGGTGTGGGAGTGTGATAGATTGTGAAATGTTTAATATTCTTAATTTCTCGAAGATTCTGCAGATTTATACGCAGATATCGCAGAATTTAATGCGTTGATTTTGAAAATCTGCGAAATCTGCGGCATAATCGGCGAATATCTGCGAGAAGCCTTTAAGAACTATTTACACACCCTCTTTAATCATGGGATATCTTGCGGACCGTCATACTTTCCCGGTGTTATGTTTCTTGTCTATAAAGTAGAAGATCAGTCCAACCAGGGAAGTGCCAATACCGGTGAGGGATTCAACCGGACGGTATATCATGCCATAAACGAGGATCCAGATATTAATCACGATAAAGATAATCGGAATTACGGGGTATAATTTAGTCCTGTACATACCCACAGGTCCACCCCGGCGACGGTTCAGCATCATGCCTATAACTGCAAGAAGCGTAAAAAGATTCAGGGTAAATCCTATAATCGTGATAACCTGTTCAAATGTTGAGGTAAGGACATAGATGATCGAGATTGCGGCCTGTGTAAGAATGGCCCGTACCGGTATTTCCCTTCCTGACAGCCTGGCGAACCACCGGAGGATGGAATAATCTTCACCCATGACCTGTGTTACCCTGGGCCCGGTAATAATCATTGAGCTTACAGTAGATAACAACAGCATGCTGAAAAGGAGCCCCATTATGACACTGGTCTTTTCGCCAAATATCTGGTTTCCAAAAATATAACCAATCTCTATCTTGCCAGTCATGGCTTCAATAGGAATTACTTTCAGGAACACATAGGTTGTAAAGATGTAGAGTACGGTAACAATTAATGTCCCGGTAATAAGGCTCCGCGGGATATTTTTATCCGGATTATTCAACTCGCCGGCGATATAGGCAGCTGCATTCCACCCGGAATATGAATAGCTTACAAAAAAAAGTGATATGGCAAAAGCCGGGCTTATAATTTCAAGAAGGGCGTCCCGGTTGACAGAAAAACTAAGTGGCTGATTATGAGAGGATAAGAGTCCAAGGATAATCAATCCCAGGAGAGTTATGATTTTCAGGGCAGTGAAGAAGTTTTGAAAGTAGGCACCAGCGGTTTTGTTATAGGAATGAAGGGCGGTGATCAGGATGATCACTGCAACGGCAATGATTCTTGTAAGGTTTAAGCCAAGAATTGTCACATCAATATTCAGGGCTGCGGTAAAATATGATCCCAGTGCAATTGCAGCTGCAGCTGTTGGTGCTGCGAAGCCGATAATAAAAGAGATCCATCCTGCAGCGAAGCCGAGTGAAGGGTGATAAATCCTGGACAGGAAGTGATATTCACCTCCCGACCTGGGCATTGAGGTACCCAGTTCTGCATAGGCCAGTGCACCGGTCAGAGCAGCAATACCACCGATGAACCAGAGGAGAAGGAGGGCAAATCCGGATTTCAGTGAAATTACCTGGAAGCCCAGGCTGGTAAAGATTCCTGTGCCGATCATATTGGCAACAACAATGGCAATGGCGGTATTTAATCCAAACTTATTCTTCAATCTTGCTGGTTTATATCAGGTATAGGCTGATCCGGATGAACCATTGGTACGAAACGAACCGGTATAATGTTTCTTTGCTGATAGCCTTTTTTTGTTTTTGTAATTAATAACAGACTCTGGTATAATTTCCCAACCGGAACGACCATTTTCCCGGCTGTTTTAAGCTGGTTCACCAGCTCCTCGGGCAGCTCTTCAGGAGCGGCTGTAACGATAATGGCATCAAAAGGAGCATGCTCCGGCCAGCCCAGGTACCCGTCACCCCATTTAACAACAACATTCTTGTATCCAAGTTCATCCATCCTTTTTGATGATAATTCTGCCAGTTCCCTGACAATTTCAATGGAATAGCATGTGTCGGCCAATTGTGAAAGGATGGCAGCCTGGTAACCTGATCCGGTTCCAATTTCAAGGACTTTATCAGTGCCTGAAAGCTCCAGGAGCTCAGTCATAATGGCAACAATGTAAGGCTGTGAGATGGTCTGTCCGTAACCGATAGGAAGGGGATGGTCGTTATAGGCATATTCAATCAGATCGTCAGGTACGAAAAGATGCCTTGGAGTATTTTTCATTGCATTGATAACACGGGTATCAGATATACCCCTTGCCACAATCTGATCTGAAACCATTTGCTGTGCACTTTGTCTCCACCAGTCATCCTGGTATACCTGCCGGACAGGTATATTTTTCTGCTTTGAACTGCACGAGATAATAAGGATCACCATAATACCCATGCAGGCCAGTATGTACCTGTAATACAGAATAAGTGATCGTATAATCCTGTTCAGGAATATCATAGGGGTATAACTAGGATCCTGAACAAATTTAATCGGAATTTGTGAACTGTTCAAATGAAGGAGGCAGAAATAGGTGTGATTAACTCCCCGGACGTCCGTTACGGCGCTGTTCTCTCAGCTTTTCTATAAGATGATGCCGGAACTGAATTTCAGCCAGGTTAAGTTTCATAACCTTCCGGGGTGAGAGGATCTCTTTCAGCTTATCGTTGTACTCAACCATAAGATCACTTTCGGCTTTATTAAAACCGTTCAAATCATCCAGTAATTTCGAGATGTCTTGTTCTGACATGTTTTCGCCATTTTCTCTGAAATTATCCATCACCTTTTTCCTGTCATCCCGTATTTTATTTCTCCTGTTCTCAAAATCATTGTATACGGGCCAGAATACTTCAGCTTCGGCTGTTGTAAGACTCAATTGCTCAGTGATATAAGCAATCTTTATGGATTTGATTCTTTCATACTTATCCTCCTGTGCATAAACCCCTGCAATTTGAATGAAAAGAAAAAACAGCCCTGAAACAAAGGGAATTAAAAAATATTTCCTTTTCATAATTATTGTATTAAATGTTTTTCCAGTCAATTTCTTAATATTCTTAATAAAGATCGATCAGTTCACTGTAGTCGAGATTATTTTCTTCCGACAGATAATCCAGGATATCATCACCCTCCATACTGGTATTCAGCCAGTCAATGCCATTTTCCTCAGCCAGTGTTGAGATTAACATATCATCATCGAAATCATCGAAATAATAATTTATAACATCAGCTATTTCCACGACATTATCCGTTGTTTCTTCATCATTCATGATCAGTCTCACCGTGGTGTATCCGATAGCAAGGAAAGCTGCAATGGCAGCTGCCAGCGCCAGTTGGGGCCTGACCAATTCATAGGTTTTTCTGAACAGGCCTGGTTTTTTACCGGTCTGCATCCGTTCCTGGAGCCTGGAAGCAAAATTGTCGAAATAGTTTTCGGGAACAGAGAAAGGAAGTTCCTTGTTCATGCTGTCCAGCCGACTTTTAATATGTTGTTCGTCATCCATTAAAATGGTATGTTAAGATAATAACAACTGTATATTTTGTACTCCGGGATAAAACAGGTTGTTACCTGAATATCTTTTATACAGATCCGTAATGCCTGCAAGGAAATGTATCATCCCGATAATTAGTATCATTGTTTCAAAAATAGTATTCACCTAATCATTTAGAAGTCCAAAACATAAAAAGGTTTAATGCTCCTCAAGATATTTTTCTATTTTTTTTACAGCATGATGATAGGATGCTTTTAAAGCACCCACTGTTGTATTCAGAATTTCAGCCATCTCTTCATATTTCAGTTCGTCGAAATATTTCATATTGAAAACAATACGTTGTTTTTCAGGAAGTGTAAGGATAGCTTTCTGCAATTTCATCCGTATATCCTCTCCATCAATAAAGTCGTCAGCCTCAAGGCTTTTTTCGAGTTGTGATTGTACATCACTTAAAGATAAAAAATACCTTCGTTTTTTCTTTTTCAGTGCAGTGAGTGCTTCATTGGTTGCTATCCTGTATAGCCAGGTAAAGAGTGATGCATCCTCCCTGAAATTATTAAGACCCTGAAAAGCATTGATGAAGGTGTTCTGTAACACATCATCAGTTTCTTCATGAGAAATGAGCATTTTACGTATATGCCAGTATAATTTTTCCTGATATTTTTTCACTATCAGGTTGAATGCATAATTCCTTGAGTTTTCTGCACGGAATAGCTGAACAAGTTCTTTATCCGATGATACGTTCAATGTTATGAGCTCTGGTTAGTTTTCTCCTTTTTAAATTGTTCTGCCTTCGGATATTTGATATTTTTCCTGTAAAAAAGTTTAATCCTAACATATTTAATTTAATTCAATTGCGATGGATGATCCTGATGAGACAGAAAATTTTTTCACGATTGTTGTCAGGGCACTGAAAGCGTTCTTTACACGGAAAACCACGACATAATTGCCGGGCAGGATAACGAGTGATTGTCTCTTTTCGCTCATATCGAGGTTAGCGATCCATTCCATAGTATTATCCTGATCAATATAAAGGCTTCCAAATCCTGAGATGGGTGACAGAAATGTTACGATTCCCGGTCTTGGGATTTCAATAGTTGTTGTATGGCTTTGTAATACCTCAATATCTTCCAGCAATATTTTTGGAAGTGTTGGTATCTCAATATCATATTTTCCAATCAGGTACTTGTCCGTCTCGTTCATCTTCTGGTAATTCAGTGTGTTCATCATACCATCTTCCCTTATAATGGCTTGTAATTCACGGTATTCTGTTTTACCCAGGCTTTTCAGTTCAATATATCCCTGTGGTGCATCGGCTCCGATGATTGTATGTTTACCTGCAGTAACGATAACGGTGTCAATGGTTATCGGAGGCAGCGTATGGATAACCAGTTTATAGGATACCAGGGGATCAAGGAACAAAATATCGGGATCTCCTTTAAGGTTAATGGTATGCATGATGTTATACCTTACTTTGCCGGATACCAGGTCATAGAAAGTCATATTAACGTTTGTCTCTGTAGGATTACCATCCTGGTCGAGAAGATTTACCTGTACGGAGGTTGTATTCAGCACCTGTGTGATGATGATATCAAGGACTTCGCGGAATCTCTTTTCATTTACTGCATCATAATAATAGCCAACACAATCGAAGGTTTTTTTAAATTCAGGGTCCATACCGATTCCGATAATAAATGGTTTGAGGGTGATACCCATCTGTTGCAATCTTTTGGAGACGTCACAGGGATCACCTTCACATGCTTCAATACCATCGGTAATCAGGATAATAATATTCCGGCAATCATCACACGGGGGAAAATCCTCTGCAGCCCGCTCGAGTGAATATGTCAGAGGGGTTGTTCCTTTCGGTGTAAGGAATTTCAGTTTTTGTTTGATCTGGAGTGAATTATTGATACCAAAAGGTACCTCCAGTTTGCTGTCTTTGCAATCCTGCGGAGGCACAGGACTCTGATGTCCATAAACCCGCAGTGCCATCTGTATATTCTGCAGGTCTTTCAGGCTATCAATAACATTAATCAGGAAATTTCTTGCGATATTGATCTTCTGGTCACTTTCCCAGTACCCTGCCATACTCTGGGAAGCATCGAAGACAAAGAGTATCCTGGTACTGAAGAATCCTCCAACCTTGTCAACCTGTTGTTGCCCATGAATTCCATGGGTAAATACATTAGAGAATACAAACAGGATCAGTATTTTAAATTTGGCCGAATGATATAACAGATTGTTCACCATTTGTCTCCAAAATAAATAAGCCGCTCATTTGGCGAAAGTTAGGACATATTTACATCATTTTGGGAGAATTTGGAAAAAGTTTTTCAAGATTCGGAAAGTCTGTTGTTAATAACGCGTACTCAGCCCCGGGACAGGGGGGTGAGTACGGTTTATTCCACCAGCTCCAGGATAATGGCTCCCATCGCAGCATTGGGTTTTGAAATATCAAGGAAATAAGCAAGTGTGGGGGCTACATCCACAATATTTACAGGGCGGTTAATGGCAGTACGTTTTATCTTCCACCCATAGAATATCAATGGTACGTGGTTATCCCCGACATAGGATGAATGGTAGGACGAGTTATTATAGCTTTTTTCTGTCCAGCCGGGTGCCAGGTTGATGATCACATCACCCGACCTTTTCTGGTGATATCCATTCTGAATATTCCTGAAAATTCCATCAGAAAAGTTAGCAGTCTGCAGGGTATGAGCGGAGACAGCATTGGATACTCCCTCAAACTGAAGCAGGAAAAGAACAACTGTTTCCTGAAAATCCTGAAGGGGTATCCGTGCATCCTCAATAAGCTCATGATTCAGATACAACTGCTGTGCATAATAGTATTTGATCCAGTCACCCCTCTCGTAGATAATGTTCAGATAGCTTGCTAGGAGTGACAGGGCTGCATTCGGATTGAATTCACCGGCCGGAATCCGGTTTTCTTCAAGATAGACTGGATTATATGCAAGGCCATGATCAGCAGTGAGATAAATAAGGGTATTCTCTTTCCCGACATATTCATTGACAAAGCTGAAGAAATGTTCAAGTTCACGATCGAGGCGAAGCAGTGCATCCTCCATTTCAACAGAATTCGGTCCAAATGCTTTCCCGATGTATTCATTGGCCGAGAAGCCGATTGTCAGAATGTCGGTGTATTCATCTTTGCCCAGTTCTTCATTCACGATAGCCGCGATTGCCAGGTCTTTGGTAAGGACATTACCAAAAGGGGTGTATTTGATGATACTATAATCCGTCTCATTTCGCCGGGGTGTACTTATTTTCTTGAGGTCATAGGGGAAGACACTCCTACCGTTCAATCCCGTCTCATATTGATTTGTGTCAGGGAAACTTTCGGTATAATCGGTGATGGGCAGCAGCGGTTCCCAGATCCGTCCCAGGTATGTATCTGCCAGCTTTTTTTCATTGAATTCAACAACCCACGCAGGCAGAGAATCCACGTAATAACTGCTTGTGATCCAGTTGCCCGACTCTGTATCGAACCAGAATGCATAGTCAGCAGTATGTCCCGCAGATAATATGGCAGCAGGGTTATCAAGTGCTATTCCGAGGACTTTTGACCGGAAATTGTTAGCCAGTTTCAATTCATCTCCCAGTGTTGAGGCAAGCAGTTTACGCGGTGAATACCTTCCTGCTTCATATCCTCCGCCGATAGTATTTACCCGGTCATCTTCAACACAATAAACGGTTTTATCCTGAAGGCTTACATACCAGTTATTTGAAATAATCCCATGATGTGAGGGCAATGCTCCCGTCGAGATAGTTGCATGACCCACAGCAGTTTCATTGATCAGATAATTGTAACTGGCATTTTTACAGAACGTCCCACCCTGGACCATACTTTTTATTCCGCCTGCACTATATTTATCCCAGAACCTGTAGATATAATCATACCTCATCTGGTCGATAACAATTCCGATGATCAAAGTCGGTTTTTCAGGCGGGATCCTGGTATGATTCTGGGCAAAAGAATTACTGCTAAGAATTGCACCAGATATCAGGATTAGAATTATTTGGGCTTTTTTCATTCTTTTTGAAATAAAGATTCTTAAACCGGGTTTTATTAACACTTCATTAAAAGGATTCTCGCACCTGCCTGCCGGCTGGCGGGGATTCCGCTGATTTTGCCGCAGATTTCGCAGAAATTAACAGTTAAACAACCTTATACTTAATAGCCTGCAGATGTTCTGAGTAATCTGCTGGTATATTCGTGGCATCTGCGAGAAATCTTCCCCTCAAATTGCAGGAAAGTTATTTAAAACTACTTCATTCCGTCATTAACCAGCAAAGATAACTTTTAATTTATTCTAACGCATTGTGCTATTAGATAGACGATATTGATAATAAGGAATTTGTAGAGCCCCCGGTGTTCGTGATTCTGCAAAAAACTATAATTCAATCACTTAGTTATTTTAAAAGTATTATGTGTTTACACTATACATTATCCTCCCGGACTGGCAACAGTTATCATTCAAGTTTGATGATCTTTGCTTTTTTCATCGCTGAGGAACGGGTTATCTTCAGAATATATACACCAGGATCGATATCCGGACAGTCCAGGACAATAAAATTCTCACCTTCAATGAGGGAGATTGTTTTCTCAGTAATAACCTTGCTTCCACCGGCATCAAACATACTGATGAAGGCTTTGTCCTGTTTTCCGGACCATATATTGATATTCAGGTGGTCAATGAAAGGATTTGGACTGATAATAATTGAATCTGCCGGATAGGCCGGGGGTATATATGGGGATAACTGAATATTCAGCACTGTATGCTGAAAATCAAAGACACGCACACCGGAAATGACTGTATCATTATAACCTTCTGCTGAAACCTGAAGGTTATATATGCCTTCTTTTATCAGGCGGTAATAGTTGCCTGTGATACTGTCTGATAAGATGAAAGTATTCCTGTTCTCATGCCCCTCAACCTCAATCATTGATTTTACCGGTGTACCTGTCTGACCGTTGGTCACCTGCCCTGAAATACCATACAGGCACTGTTCCATGAAATTCAGGAGAGACCGGTAATTATATTCCCACAGGTATGGCAGGGTATCTGCCGGGGGAATTTTGTCAACAGATAATTCAATGGTTACCTCCCTGCCACCGAGAAAATAAGTGACATAATCCTGTCGTCCACCCCATATGGAATACCAGGCATAGCCGTTCGTTATCCCGTTATCAAGCTGGGTCATATACTGATCATTATAAAGATGGGCTGTGTCGGCGTATTGCCTGCTGATAAATCTGAACCAGTCATCATCCGGGTGCAACTCAGGCCATGTATCCCAGGGATAATTAACGACTTCGGCACCTCCATGGAGGTTAGCCGACATGACCAGGTAACGGGATTTCATAAAAGTCATCATGACCAGGTTTTCGGGTTGGTAATCATTATTATCGGGATGTATATTCCCATTGGGAGCGGGGTAATTTCGGTTCAGGTCGACCGAATTTGCATTAAATCTGGTTGCACCATATATGGAATCATTCCCGGAATAATAGGTACCATCCGGGTTGGCCAGCGGGTTGATCCAAATCTGCATGTTATCAACCAGGGTGGTAACCTTTTCATCTTTTCCGTAATGGTTCAGCAGCCAGTCTATCAATCTGATCATCAATACATATCCGGTTACTTCATCCCCATGCATGGTTGACGTATAGAAGAATTCCGGTTCGGGTTCTTCAAGCTCTGCATGGTCAGATATTTTAACAACGAGAATTTCATGGTTATGGATGCTGAATCCGATTGTATCGAGCCTGCAGATAGCAGGGAATGAATCAGCAAATGCATGCATGCATTCCACATACTGTTCAAAAGTGGGGTATGAATCCCAGCCGGGTTCGGGGAATTCTTCAACAGCCATATCGACTATCCTGGAAAGGGAAGGAGGTGTCTCAGCATAAAAGGCGATGTGATGTTTCACTAATTCCTGTAAGCCGGTACGATTGGCATAAAGATAAATATGATCCCCTGCAACATGATCAACAGAAAGAAAATCTGCCAGTTCTATTACCAGCTGTTTTTCTGTAATAGGGATACGAAGGTATACCTCTCCCCTGGTATTTATATAATGCATGGCTTCCTGATACTCATCCATGCTTTTTTGTTGAGCCTGTATCACTATCTGCAGTGGAGGGGATAGCAGGAAGAACAGCCAGATCATCAACCGGGGCAGATAACAGGGGATGCCAGGATTCTTCAGCCTAAACATTAAACCGGATATAAATAACATCACCATCCTCCACGATGTAATTTTTACCTTCAACAGATAGCTTTCCAGCTACTTTGCATGCATGTTCGGATCCCAGGCTGTTATAATCCTCAAATTTTATGACTTCAGCACGGATAAATCCCCGTTCCATATCACTATGGATAACTCCTGCAGCCTGCTGTACATTTGTTCCCTGCCGGATAGTCCATGCCTTGACTTCTTTCGGCCCATATGTAAAGAAAGATATCAGGTTCAGCATACGATATGCAGAGCGTACAAGACGGTCTGCACCGGGTTCCGACAGGCCGGCATCCTCCAGGAAAGCTCTCCGATCCTCCGGGTCATCGAGCTCGGCAATATCAGCTTCCAGCCAGCCTGCCAGGATAAGCATATCACTCTTCTTCTCCCGGAGTGCTTCTTTAACACTTTCCACATAATGATTGCCATTGATTGCCGACGTCTCATCAACATTACATACATATAATACCGGTTTGGCTGTTAACAGGAAAAGATCTTCAACAACAGATTTCTCCTGGTTGTCTATCATGATGGTGCGCGCAGGCTGGAATGATTCCAGGTGTTCTTTATACCTGAGAAGTATATCCAGGTCGTGCTTTAATTTTTTTTCTCCTGCCTTCACAACTTTTTCAACTTTTTCAATCTTCTTCTCAACCGACTCCAGATCCTTGATCAGCAACTCGAGTTCTATCGTCTCCATATCTCTGACAGGATCTACTGTGCCATCAATATGGGGCAAAGACTCATCATCAAAACATCTTAATACGTGAATCAGTGCATCGGTGTTCCTGATATCAGCAAGAAACTTGTTCCCAACCCCTTCACCATGACTGGAACCCTTTGTCAATCCGGGAATATCAACGATCTCAACAGTTGCGGGTATGATATTCTCCTGCTTTACCAGTGCAGCGAGCTGGTATAGCCTTTTATCAGGGACATTGATCAGGCCGATATTTGACCTGGTTGATGTAAAGGCATTGCGGCTCGATTCGGCACGTGTGCTGGACAGGCAATTAAAAATGGTGGTCTTGCCGACATTTGCTATTCCGGTGATCCCACATCGTAATGACATGTTCAGGGTATTTTAAGTCAAAATTACATTATTATGTCATGAACAGGGGGGTACAGGGGGGTATTTTTTAACAGAATACAGATGGAATACACATTAAACATATCTAACCTGTTGTGCTATTAAAGACGATAATATTGATAATCAGATTTATACCGGGCCGCACCGGTGGTGTGGCCCGGTATAAAGATATAATATCCAACAACATGCATTATTTAATAGTACAATGCGTATATCTAATAATGTATTATATCTGCGTTAATCTGTGTATTAATCGGTGTTAATCTGCGAGAACTAACTAATTAAGTAGTTCCAGGTATTAAGATCATCGGGATAAAATTATTTGATAATAAAAGAATTTTAACACCACCCCAATTTTCACTTATTGACTTTATTAATACCATTAAAAAAGTTATTTTTAAAGACAAAAGATAAATTCATTGATCATGAACGACCAGATAATCCAGAGAACAGCCGACAACATTCGCATTTTATCCACTGCCATGGTAGAGAAGGCAAAATCCGGCCATCCGGGTGGTGCTATGGGTGGTGCAGATTTTATTACGATCCTTTTTTCAGAATTTCTCCGTTTTGATCCCGGTGATATGGCATGGCCGAGCCGTGACCGGTTCTTTCTTGATCCCGGCCACATGTCACCGATGCTTTATTCCATTCTTCATTTGTTCAACAAATTTTCTGTTGATGACCTGAAGAATTTCAGGCAGTGGCGGAGCCCCACCCCCGGTCATCCCGAGCTGGATATCAGCCGTGGTATTGAAAACACTTCCGGGCCACTCGGGCAGGGACATGCCATGGCTGTTGGTGCGGCCATAGCGGAAAGGTTTCTCTGTGCCCGTTTCGGGGAAGGGATGTCACATACGATATATACGTATGTTTCTGACGGGGCTATCCAGGAGGAGATCTCACAGGGTGCCGGGCGGCTGGCCGGTTTTCTCGGGCTTCACAATCTTATCATGTTCTTTGATTCAAATGACATACAATTATCCACGCCAACCAGTGATGTAACGATCGAGGATACTGCCAGGAAATATGAATCGTGGGGATGGAGGGTGGTGACCATTGATGGCCATGATGCGGGGCAGATCCGTCGTGCACTCAGCGATGCCAGGGACGA